>OGDN01002725.1_pt1 | contig 21384 bp, 20 predicted proteins | sample 1570271 | NCBI WGS metagenome assembly OGDN01 (sample SAMEA4384481, study PRJEB24528) | human gut metagenome | reverse complement strand
GTTCTACTTTAAATATGATAGATTTGAAAAAAAAAGTTTTTCACATATAAAAAAAGAGCCTAAATTAATAGGCCCTTATATTTTTATAAAATTGACGTTCCACTCGAAATAGGGACTACCAGCTGCCGCCATCGCCACCGCCGCAGCCACCACCACTGCATCCTCCATCTCCAGAAGAAGATGATGAATCTGAAGGGCTAGATGTCAAACAACTTGTACATGTTCTATCTAATCCATCTCCCATATTTCTGTAAAAATGATCAACATGATCATAATAATCAGGATAACCAGGATATGTAGAATCACTTTCGTACCAGTCTGGGGATTGTAATGCCAGTATGTCAAGTTTCTTTGTGTATTCTTCATACTCGTTCATCGCCATCGCATATGGAAGGATATGATAAAAATTTTCTGGATTTGTATCCGCCATATTACTGAATTCTCCATGATCTGCTGCTTCCATAAAGTTATGGAACTCCATTAACTGATTCATAACAGCATTATTTTCTTTTGTTCGCCGCATCATAAAGAATAAATAAACCATCTCGATCAATGAAAAGATCAATATTACGCTGAATATATTTGTGTAATCGTAAGCTTCTCCTTTTTGCACGATCTCCCCATATTGGTATGCATATATCACATACATGAAGATCAAAAATAAATCGCCTGTTAAGAAGGATGTAAATTTTTCTGTTTCCGTTTTCGTCTTATATTTATCGAATCCATTATATGAATTTAAAAGTTTTCTTACAAATATGATCATAAAGATGATAAAAGAAAAAAGAAATCCATGCATGCAGTATTTCGAATCGAGCAGATTAAAAAGAATCAATGGAATTGCAGACAATACTAGCGTAATAACTGATGCTATTTTAGATGTTCTTGTAAAAATTTTTTTTGAATATTCTTTTGTAATCTCACTCTTTACCTTTTTTATAGTATCTGCAAATTTGTATTTCAAAGAGGAAAGAACAACCCCATATGGATTTTCTTCAAAAAGTTTTTGAAACATGATCTTTTGGTATTCAGGGGCATTATTTGGAAGATCTTGTAGTTTCATCAATTCCATATCATCTCTTCCTAGTTCATATATCTTGATGTATCCCTTGTCTGCCCAGTAATAGATAAGGGATAGCACATCTTTATCGGTTAATCGACCCTTCCATATATATCCTGCGATCGCACTGTCAATTCCATATGGAGGCTGATAAGTTGTTGTAGTTGCTTTGATTCTTTTTGATCTTCCAAAAAATACAAACATAAGACTGGTTAGGATAAATACAGCGACTGAAATATACAAAACAATTTGATATCTTGATTGAATCTGATTTGTTCTTGTGAAATAGCCACTACCCAAATTTCCATAACAAGTGATTCCTTCTCCAAGGTCAAGATCCTGCTTTAGCACACCGGCAACATAATTCTTTTTTTCATCATATTTCAAATCTAAGATTTTTGTTGCATCTTTGATCTCTCCGTTTTCTCCATAGTAAAATTTCAGTTTTTTAAGATCTGTTTCCTTTGGAAATTGAATGGAAAAGCTGCTGTTTTGTGGAATTTCATTTTTCCATTCGCTTGGAAAAATATTGTAATACAAAAGATCATTTTTAGTATCTTGGTATTGTGGTGTTAATTTGTAGGTAAAACTATAAGTTCCTTGATCTACTTCCTTATCTTCATCTCCAAATCTTAACTGTGCGACATAAGAACTTTCATCATCCACTACTAAATTACTATCGCTGTCATTGGATATTAGCTTGAACTCTGTGTAGTAATATGATTTCTTCTTGTCTTTTCCAGTACTGATCCCTGTCAGTGGAATATTACGATAAATTCCATGCCTTGGATTCAAAAAGACAACACCAATACTCTCCGTTACAGTGTAACTACCATCTTTTCCAACTCTGACGTAAGTGTCATATCTTTGTGTCTGCATATTTGAGTCATAGGAATTTGCTGTATCTGCCCTTACATTCTGCTTTGATGGGGCAAACAAGATCACCGACATTATAAAAACAAACAACAAATATTTTTTCCATTTTTTCATAATGATTCTCCTTTCAAAAAAATTACTTCATATTAAATATGAAAGATTTAAAGACAAAAAAAATGACGGTAATCAGCCGCCATTCTTACATTATCACAAATCCCCGAAATCCCAAATCTCCGTCTCATCTTCCTCAAAAATTTCAGGCATGACTTCTATGTCTTTCTCCATCTCTTTTACCATTTCTTTTTCAACCTCATCAATGTCATCATCATTCAAAGTAAGATCAATATGATCAGCCGAATCTTTCTTACATAATTTTGCAATCACAATTGTGATTCCTCCTACAATGGCAGCAGGGATTAAAATTTTCTTGATATGTTTCATTTTTTTTTACTTCCTTTCTTTTTGCTAAAAAAACTCTTATATTTTAAATATGAGATATTTGCACAAAAAAAAAGAGGCATGACATAAATCATGCCCCACTCTTATATAAGAGCAGCCTCGTCGGCCAAAAATTATTTAATTTTTACCTTTTTGGAATTGCTCCAACTTCCATAAATCCTTGCCTTTCCAACCTGTTTGTAAGCTCGAATCTTCACATATACTTGTTTTTTGCGTTTCAATCCTTTGATCTTATACGTTGTTTTCTTGGAAACCTTGTATTTGGAAGATTTAAAGTTTTTCTTATAAGAGTAACGAATCTGATATCCAGTAACGCCACCAGAACTTTTTCTGATATAAAGTGTTGCTGTTTTCTTACCAGATTTTATTTTCTTTAAAGAAGCTTTCTTTGGAGCGATCTTAAATGTTTTTGTAATTGTTCCCTGATAATTGCCAATTCCTTCAATCTTCATTGTGACGATTCCACAGTTTTTGTTATTACTATAAGTAATCTTGTAGTCTCTTCCTTCTGTTAAAATCTCATTACCAGATTTTACGATTACTTTTCGAGTGATATTCTTTCCATTATAAATCGCATTTTCTGGATCTGTTGCGATCGTAAGAGATTCCTTTTTAGTTTCTGCTGTAGAATCATTATGAGAAGGTTTCGTATCTTCAGTTGGTTTTACTGGAGTTTCTGTTTTATGGATCGTGTAAGTATAACTTAAGCTGCATCCTTTATAATCTCCTAATCCAGTGATCTCAACTTTTGCTGTCCCTGGATTGATATTGTTGGAATATGTAATCTTATAATCAGTATCTTCTTTTAAAACAACATCCTGATGATCAGATACAACTTGTCCAATATCAAATTTTACTTCTTTTCCCGTCCATTCTAAAGTTCCTAAGTTTTGTCCATTTTCATATCGGTCGCTATGGAATGTTTTATTTTTGATCGTATAATGATATACTTTTTCAGTTCCTTCAAATTGTCCCATTCCAATTACTTTGACTGTTGCAGTTCCAGGATCTACATTATCAGAATATCTGATCATATAGTCAGTTCCTTCTACTAGCGCACGATTGCAATGTTTACATTTTAGATTTTCTGGATGCTTTCGGATTTCTTCTCCTGTCCATTTAAATGTTCCAAGGGAAGCCTCTTCATCTAACTTTTCATCATAAAATCCGCCATATCCACAATCCTCTTCAATTTCAAAGGAAAACTCATAAGAATTATCTTTGTATTCTCCAAGTCCTGTAACTTTTACTGTAGCAGTACCTGGTTCTACATTGTTGCTGTAAGCAACTGTATAGTCTTTATTCTCTTCCAGACGTTTTCCAGATGCATCTACAACAGTTCCAATATCACATTTTAATTCTTTTCCAGTCCATTTGACCTTTCCTAAAGAATCTCCATTTTTATGATTTCCTACTGTAAATGTTTTATGTCCAATCGTGTAAGTGAAGCTCTGTTCGTAACCTTTATATTTTCCAATTCCAGTAACTTTTATTGTCGCTTTTCCAGGATCAATGTTGTTGCTGTATTCAATGATATAATCATTACCAACTTCTAATTCTTTGTTACAATGTTTGCATAAGATTTTTCCAAGATAAGGTTGCACTTCAGATCCTGTCCAATCAAATTTTCCTAAATCTGTGCCATTTTGATGCATTTCTGCATAAAATCCGCCATATCCACAGTCTGGTTCGATCGTATAAGTGAAATCCAACTCGCATCCCTTGTAATCATTGATTCCGATTATTTTCATGGATGCTGTTCCAGGTTCGACATTATCTGTATATTCGACTTTATAATCTTTTCCATTTTCTAAAACTGTTTCATTATGATCAGATATAATATTTTCTGGAAGATAATTTACTTCTTTTCCAGTCCATTTCACAGTTCCAATATTATCATGGTTTTGATAATGATTTAAATGAAATGTTCGATGTTCGATCGTGTAAGTAAAACTCTGCTCATACCCTTTGTATTTCCCAATACCTTTTACTGTAACAGTTGCTGTTCCGGGATCTACATTATTCTCATATTCCAGTTCATAATCTGTTCCTTCAGTTAATTCCTTTTTACAATGTGAACAACGAATTGTTCCAGGATTCTTTCTGATCGGATCGCCTGTCCATTTTACAGAACCTAAGTCACTTTTGTCACTTGCATTTTCCACATAAAACCCATTATAACCGCAGCTTTCTGCGATCTTATAAATGAACGTTAGATTACATCCTTCATAATCTCCCATTCCGATCACTTTTACCGTTGCTGTTCCAACATTGATATTGTCAGAATAAACAAGTTTATAATCAGTGCCTTCTTCCAATACTCGGTTGTCATAATCAGATAATACATTTCCAACACTAGGTTTTATTTCTTCTCCTGTCCAATCTTTATCGTCTAACGAATCGCCGTCTTTTTTTCCATTAATATGGAATGTTTTGTTTTCGATGGTATATGTAAAAGTAAGAGAGCACTTTGCATATTCTCCAAGTCCTATAATTTTTACAGTAGCAGTTCCTGGATCTGTATTATTCTCGTATTCCAGTTCATAATCTGTTCCCTGTTTTAAAGCACTACCGTCATCTTCAGAAACGATATCTCCAATGGAAGGCTTTACAGAACGGCCCGTCCATTGAAAACTTCCAAGATCTGTACTATTTTTATGATCTTTTGCATAAAAAGCAGAATCTGCCTTTTCAGTCACTAGCTTAATAGACCAGTTACCAAAATTAGTACCAATATCATATAGATCATCTACCTCATTATCAACATAAATGTAGCTTTGTCCTTTTTCTAATGTCGGGATATAAAGTTTTTTTCTGCCATCAGAAATGGATCCCTCAGCTCCAAGGCCAGCACTGTCTTCATTACTATCGATCATTACCATGATCGCAGCTTTTTTTGCATTGATCTCTTTCGTGATCTTTTCTGTATGATAACCTGGAAAATCCAAGGTCTTTTTCTCTGTGATCGCCTGTTTGTTCCCAATATCTAATGAGCCATCATCTTTGACCGGAACATAAAACAACTGATACTGTGATCCTGTTTCCGCTTCATAAAATGTGACTTCTTTTAATTTCTCTCGTTTCTTTAAAGAAAAAGAGTTGATAAATCCGACTTGTGAATAGCCATCATAAGTTACCTGAGGATAAAGCGCTCCGCTTTCATCCAGGTTGTAGATTGTATCATCATCGCTGACTTCTTCATAGCTTCTGATCGTACAGGAAGGGATCAATGATTTATCCTGATAAGATACCCAAAAATATCCGTTATCTCCAATATTGTTTCCCCAACTATTTCGAACCAGCCATGCTCCATTTTTCGTTACACCGTCAAAATGATCCGCACTGTAATCATCATCCCATCCTACGATCAAAACTTCGTGATTGGAATCATTTCGTGCATTATCATCACTATTGTAATAAGACACCTTGTCTTCCTGGATCATGCTGCTGTCCCATGTGATTCCACAGGTAGCACTTCCATTATTATAGACTGCCTGTTTTACTGTATTGACGGTCTCACTGTTTAAAGCTCCGTTTTTATCATCGGTTGTTTTAAAAAACTGCACATCCGTTGCACGATAATTTCCTTTTGCATTTAAAATAGACGGAATGATCTGCAGAGTTGATTTTGTTGTATCATATGGGAAAAGACTGTCTGATACTGGACCGTATCCAGATGTAAAATATCCAGAATACATATATTCATTTCCACCAGTATCTTTACTTGTAATCTGATAGCCTGTATCTCCATTTTTCGATAATCTCTGAATCATATGTTCTTCCGAATAATCTGTATTGCTCCCTGTTTTTTTATCCACTGCATATTCAAAACTTCCTGTCCCTGCAAATGCCCAACAGGTTCCAAATGGGTTTTGATCACGAACGTCTTTTTCCATTGATCCATAACGTGCTGGCAACTGCACTGCTTTCTTCAATTTTGATTTAGGATTTGTCGCATAAGATTGTCCAGCAGGTTTAATATATCCATACTTTGAAGCTTTTGAATTTTTTACTTCTACTTCAAATTTTGAATTGCTGTTTGTGTTTTGTGATGCTCTCACTAAGACTGTTGGAGGCATCTGATTGAGACACATGCTCATTGCTAATCCTGTTACTAATAATCGTTTTCGTATCATTTACTTTTACTCCTCCTGTTAATTTCTATTTTACGAAAAATCACAATTTTTGTCCATCTTTCTTCTATTTTAAATATGAAAGATTTGCTCATTTATGTTTTTTCACATATAAGATTTTCTTCCAAAAGAAAAAAGAGTCTGTTATGACTCCTTTTTCTCCAGAATATTTTGCAATTCATAATAATAATCAGAAGGATTTGCATCTTTTCCTCGAAACATATTTGTTGTAATAACAAATAACCGTTCTTTTGCTCTTGTCATTCCTACGTAAAACATTCTCCGTTCTTCTTCTAATTCGGGGACTGTTTCTGCTTTTTCATAAGGAGTGATTCCTTCATTGACATCAATCATAAAAACAACCTGATATTCCAATCCTTTACTTCCATGCATGGTTGTCAGATTGACTGCATCTTTTTCATCATCAATGGAAACTGTCCTTTTGATGGTTGCAGTATATTCTTTTGCACGTTGCTGCCATTCTTTCATAGAATCACATTCTTTTGAATCTTCTTCCAGATCATCCAGAATTTCTAACAAAAGAGTCTCATCTTCTCCTTTGTATTCTGCATAAGAGATCAATCCTTCTTCATAATTTAATGTTCTTTTGATATATCCAACCTGTTTTTTGAAATCTAACACTTTTAATTTTCGGATCTTTCTTTCTACAGCTTCAATATTCTTTTTGATATATGGTTTTCCATGGTCAAATCCCCACTGCTTCAGATCATCTAAAGATTTGCATTCTTTAAAAGCATCATTTGGTATATAAGCAGTTGGACGTTTTAATGCTCTGGTCCATCGTGCCATGCTTTTGGATCCTTTGGCTAGTTCCATAAAGTTAAGAATATCATTGAAGATAAAATGATTGTAAATATTGATCACATCTTCAATCTTGGCCTGAAATGGAATGTCTTTTTTTACTAATTGATCAATCACTGTTTTGCTTTCTCGGTTTGTCCGATAGATCACAGCCATTTCAGAGTATGGAACACCTTTTTTGTATAATTCATTGATCTTTTTTATAATCCATGTATTCTGTTCTTTGTCATTTGGCAGCTGATGTAATTGGATTTTGTATCTTCTTTTATGAAAACTCTTAATATCTTTTGGAAATCTTGTTTTGTTGTACTCAATAAACTTCTTTGATGCGGCAACAATATTACGATCAGAACGATAATTGATATTCAGGACTACTTTTTTCGTCTTTGGATATGTTTTTTCAAAATCAAGCATGATCTCTGGTTTTGCTCCTCGGAAACGATATAAAGACTGATCATCATCTCCGACAACACAGATATTTTTTCTCTTTTCAGCGATCATATTAAAAATTTCAGCCTGTACATTGTTTGTATCCTGAAACTCATCGATCATGATATAATGAAATGTTTCCTGTACATCTGCTAAAACATCTTCATGCTTCTTTAAGTTATCACGACAACGAAGTAACATATCATCAAAATCGATCTTATGTTCTTTTTCTAAAACTTCCTGATATCCTTTCATCATTTTTTTGACCTGATATTCAGATACATCAAATTTTGAATAATTGATACCTTTCCCATCACAGTTTTTAATGTACCCAATCGCCTTTGCAATATCTGCGATAAATTTATTGTAATCTAAAGATGCAAAATCGTATTGTTTTGCCAATGCATATAGAATGCGATATTTTTCATTTTCCTGTATTAATTGGGAATAATCATATCCAAAATAACTTACTAAAATCTGAAAACAGATAGAGTGGATCGTGCCAAAATGAACGCCAGTATATTGATCTGGATCCTCTTCTTCCAGGCATAATTTTTGGAAACGGATACCCATTTCTTCTGCTGCAGATTTTGTAAATGTTACAACAAGAATCTTTCTAGGATCTATATGATGTTCCTCAATTAAATTTTTTGTACGATTTACGATCACTGTTGTTTTCCCAGATCCGGGGCCTGCAATGATCAATAATGGACCTTCTTTATGATGAATTGCTTCTGTTTGTGCTTCATTAAAACTCATTAAATTTCTCCTTTCATCTCATGTTCCAATATAAATATGAGATTTTTAGAGAAAATTAAAATTCACATATAAAAAAATACATTTTATGTTATTGTTCAATGTAGCTTTCAATTTTACTACACGCTATATTATTATTCAACAAATTTCTCATATGTTTTACCCACTGACTTTTTAATTTCAATACATCATTTGTTATTATTCAACTAAGACAGATTGCTTATCAGTCGTGAAGCATAATTTCAATACATGCTATATTATTATTCAATCCACGCAAATGCGTCATTCTTATACTTTCTTGATTCTTAGAAATCACGATTTTAAGATATTTTCTCAATATTTTACATTATAAATATGAAAGATTTTTATCAAAAGGAAATTCACATATAAAATTTTTAATGCATAAAAAAAGAGCAGCCTTAGCCACTCCTTTTTCTATAAATCATAATGTTATTTCTTCGAAACTTTCAAAATAAGCTTTCCCGTTATTGATCGTAACGGTTTTATTCTGTTCTTTTAAAGCTTTTTTAATCGCTTCATTTTCTGCTTTTAATTCCAGAAATCCTTTTTCTATATCTCTATATTTCGTGAAAAGTTTATCTGCTGATTCTTTAAAATTAGTAAATTCACTTAACAAAGCTTGTATCATTTCCATATCTGTTGCTTCTTCCGTTACAACTTCAACTGGAGTTTCTTTGATCGGATCGATCACCTCTCCTGAAAGATCAGAAAATGTTTCTGGCAATGTTAAATAAATAATCTCTTTATCTGGATCATATAAAACTCTGCAATCAGAACAATCAATTCCTAATCGATTGATAAATTCCTTTGTGATGTAAACTCTACGATTCGTTGTTTCTGTGATGTAAGATAATTCGTTACCACAAAAATCTTTTAGATGAGAGCCATACATTCCTTTAAGTTCTTTCAGTGAAAATAAATTCTGAATTTCTTCTTTTTTTGCTTTTTTGAACGAGATATATTGTTGTCCGTTATTATAATAGGTAACAACATATTCCCCATGATCTTTAACCTTTACAAAACGTTGTGTTAAAGATGTCTCCAAGTTTATAAGTTTTTCAAAATTTATATCATCATAAATAATCTTAGCTCTATCTGGAATTGCTGGAATCTTAAATGCAATTTTTTCAGCATTTGACAGCTTTCCACAAAGAAAATATGTATAATTATCTAACTGATATAAACAACTACTTTTTGTTCTTTCCATATGATATGTTTGATATAAAACACTTGGTATTTTATACTTTCCATTTTCATATCCTCTGGCGTAGTATTTATTATCACTTGGTGTATTTGTTAATCGAATAACCATTCCTGATGAAATGCAACTAAATTCTGCATATCCTTTATCACATGCTTTTAAAAAAATCTGCCCTTTATAATAGCTTCTTGGTCCCTTTTTTAAGCATTTTGATAAATCGATATATTCTCCATTATATTTGATTATTCTAATATTTGACATAATTTGTCCTCCTAACATAACTTCTCTCTATAATTAGAGAGTCCTAAAATAATAAATTTTCTCCTATTTTAATTCATGTAAAGAAATTAAATGACCTTTTTGGATATTTCTACATATACTTTTGCATCATCACTTAGCATTTTTTCACTTTTGATAATTCCTAATAAAAAACATCCCATTAAATTTTCTAACTGTTTACTGTCACAAATATTTATAATATTTGTTAAGAAATATTTTCTGGTTTCTTTGTGACATTTTGAATTCAGATCACATATTACTCTTCCGGCTTTATGAAGAAGTTTTTCTGCCACTTCTTCGTTTCCTTTTGAACACTCTTGCATATATTTCTTTAAATAATTAAAGAAAACATCTATTTCTTCAATTGTTTTAGCATTTTTAGTGTTACTTGCAAAAGTTTTGAACTGTTCATAATTAATAGTATTAAGCATAATTTGCCTCCTTAAATATATTGATTGTTAATTTTTCTCATTTCTTCAAGCATGCCTGGCAGATCAAATTTCATCTGATCCTTAATATTCTGCATACTTTTGATTTCACTTTTTTCTCTTTGATTAACCGTAACTATTTTTCTCCTTGTTTCAAATGGATCAAACAACTCATTTGTGATTTCATCCTTTTGTTTTTTTGGAATCAGCAACATGGTCTTTTCATTTTCCATTTTGATATCAAAGTGATCTCCTCGCCTCATTTTTACATTTCTTAAAAAAGTAATTGGAACGTAAAGTTGACGTCCGTGAAGTAGTTTTTTTGCTTCTGCATCATACTCAAACATTTCTTTTGTTTTCTCTTTTTTCGATAAAGACCTTAACGTTTTGTTTTTGCAGATATTTTCCTTTGGAATCATTGTAATCTTTATATAAAGATTTGCTCCTTGATACACTTTTACACGATATCCATATTCTTTTTTAAAAAAAGGAATATCTTTTTTTTGAATACTAATAGAATTTTGATCACTTGAAACTAATCCACTTTTAAAAGTTCGAATGCATTTGTTTCTCATTTCAATTTCTTTTAAAGTTGATTTTTTTAATATCAAATGATCCTCGTATTCATAAAATGAGTAATATTCTCCTGCCACAAAATCTTTTTCATTGATATAAAGCTTCAAAGTATCATTTGCTCCTGCTAAAATTCTTTTTGAATATGACAGGTTTGAATACGGAGTTCTTGAAATCATGTACTTTTCTTTTCTTAATTTTGTGAAGTACACAAGATCGCCTGCTTTAATTCCATTAAATTGTTTTTTTAAAAATGTTACACTTAAAATTCTTGTTTCACATTGCGCAGTTCCTGAAACTTTTCTGATTTCAATAAATTGACCTTGTTCTAATCGAACGCCTAAATTATGATTCATATGTTTTTCCTTTCTTTCTCTACATCGTCAATAATTACACTGTAAATATGTAAGTTAGGTCATGGTCATAACTGCAGGAAATCTTATATGTGATTCAGATTTTTTTTAAAATAACTCATATTTGTAATAGAAGACTAAGAAAGGGGTTTATTTATGAGAAGAAAATTAGTTAGTTCACTTTTATGTATGATGATGATGTGTACTGTTTGCACACCTGCATATGCTGATGAAGCCGTAACAGCGGATACTTCTGTCACCACAGAAGTCGCAGCAACTGAATCAACGACAGCGGCTGTAACTACCACAGCAGCACAAAAAAAAGTTCAAAAATTAGATAAGAAAGCAAAGAAAACAAATACTAAGAAAAAGAAAACAAATACGAAAAAGTCAAAAAAAGAAAAGAAAAATAGCAAGGAAAAGAAAGCATCTAAGAATTCTAATAAAAAAGATTCATCCTTTGTTCAAGAAGCACCAAAAAAGAAGATCACTTTTGTCGTAAAGAAAACACAAGGACAATTAGAAAAGCTGGCAAAAGAAAAACGAGCTGCTGCAAAGCAGATAAAAGAAAAAAAATCAGAGAAAAAAGGATACCAAGAAAAACTTCAGATAATTCAAGATTTTTATACTCAATGGAATTATGGATCATATATCGGAATTCAAACTTCTTCTGATCAATCCTTAGATAACCTAAATGATCCGGCAGATCAGACAATAAAACAATTAGCAGATAACTTAAATGATACGGAACTGATGCAGACATCTATGAATTATCATTTTGGATTACAAGACCAGAGAAATATTTTGATCATGATGGACTCACAAGATTCCATGGATCTACAACCGATCATTGAAAAGAAAAAAGAATCTTATCAATCTTCCATTCAATCCATTGATCAAAAGATCAGAGATTTAAAAACTTCGATTCAGGTAGCAGATCATAGCATGAAATTGATCGAAAACAAAAAATCAATCGTATTTGATCCTATGAATTTATTAAAAAAGAGTAATCTGACAAAAGATAAAGCAAAGAAGATTCTGAAAGGAACAGCCTTAGAAGATTGTTCTGATTACTTTATCGAATGTGAAGAAAATATGGAGTAAATGCAATTGGAGTTATGGCGATCGCTGTTCATGAAAGCGCATGGGGAACAAGTCGAAGAGCTCAGGAAGATCATAATCTTACCGGATACGGCGTTTACAGTGATTCTGCAAAAGGAATTAATGCTCCATCCAAAGAAGAGAATTTACTAATGACAGCTAAACTATTAAAAGAGTCTTATCTTACAAAATCAGGAAGCCATTACAAAGGAACTAGCCTTATGGCTGTCAATGAGAGTTATTGTACGAGCGGAGACTGGGCAATTAATGTAACAACTCATGCATATACTTTAATGGATCGATTATGATCAGACACAAGAGACATTTTGGAATATTCCAGGATGTCTTTTTTTTTATACGCACAAAAAAAGGAAGCATCTTTCGCTCCCCTTTTTCTTACTCTCCAAGAATCGTAAGTCCTTCTCCTTTTTTGTAGTAGTATAATGTTGGATATCCATTCATTTTCTTTAATTTTTCTGGATGTCTTTCATATTCATCATATGATAAAAATGCAATATTACGATTATTAGGCAATTTTAACACAATCTCATCATATTCAATAGAATCAAAAATCCTTTCCATATATTTTGGAAATAGAAATAACTGTGTGACCGGTTCTCCATTCTGTTCTGTTAAAATATCTGGGAAATTCTCATTTTTCATGATCTTGAAATGATAACCACGCTGCACATTCATTCTTGCCACATCATAAGCATCAGATTGTAAAGGCTTTAAGAAATTTTCTAACTCTTCCAGCTTTTCTCCTTTAATCTTGATATTAAAATTCTTAAAATATGATCGTAAATAGAATACAGGTTCAAATTTCAAATCTAATACTTCGATATAAGGATCTTGTTCCCTACTTACTGGCAACATTCTTAAATATTTCAGATTTTTATGCATTGTGTCAATATCAGAATCTACATTATAACAATGATAATAAACGTAATAATGCTGAATGATCATTTTTGTCAGCAGATCTTCATCATTCTGGATTGATTTTTTTACTTTACTATCAATTTCTGCAAGATTGATATCGGCCATCGTAGTATCCACATTTTCCACTTTCAAATGGATAACCTGTTCTCCCTTTTCGTTTAGATATGTTGAAATCCTTGGATTTTCATAATGATCCAATAATGCTTTCTCCACAATTTTATTATCAAACTGTAACATCTTATTCTCCTTTCTCTGTTCGTCATTTATTTAAATTATAACATATAAAATAAGTATGACAGATAAAATGAACTATAATTTTTCTCTATGATTAATTAACTTGATATTCTGTTGCTCCTGATGAAAGATACGTCACTAAATTAAAAGCGATCGTTCCTTGACCAGAGCTCACGTTGTCAGATCCAAAATCATACTCTTTTGCAACTTGTAACAAATATGGGTCATTTAATTCCTCTGCAAGTTTTTCAATGTGCTGGTTGATCTTGCTATGATGTTCAGTATCTGTTGACAATCGCTTTGTTCCAGTATAAACAACTGTTAATGGAAGCTTTTTCTCAAAATCATTCATATCATTTGATGTTTCAAGATAAAATGAATGAATGATCTGATCTCTTACTTTTTCCTTGTTTTTTAAAGTTTCTTTTTTGTGATCGATCTTTTTCTTCTTTTTGATCTTTTTAACTCCTTTTGATAGCTTAGAAGCCTTTTTTTCTTCTTTTACATCTGTATTCTTATTTGATCTAACAATCCAGAATGGGCCACCAGCTCCTGCTGCTTTTGATTCTCCGATCACGTCTTTTAAAGCATACTTAAACTGGCTTCTTCTTCTACTTCCAACATCTGCAACTGTTACCTGATCATCTTGGTCAATTTCTACTAAAGCGATAAAATGACCACCATTTGTAAAATATCCAGGCCCCATTAATCCAATAACAAAGTTACCATTTTTTAATGCAGTTTTAATTTTTTCATAATCTGTTCCTGCACCTTCACATTGTAATCCAAAGTGCTCTACCATGGCAGGGATTCCTTCATGCACAGATCCTGCAGATGAATAATATCCATTTTGTGATCCCCAAGACGCAACATCAACTGGTGTTACCCATTTTGATGTAAGATTTGTAATGCATACAGCGATCGCACTTGGACCACAACCAGCAGAATGAATACTTAAACCACTATGGTTCCATGCCTCATCTGCCTGATTAAAATAAACATAGGATCCAACATATTCTTTATGATTTTTCTTTTCCAAAGACATTTCAGCATAAGTTTTGATTGATTGTTGTTCCGTATTATGCTTCTTCTTGTTTTTCTTTTTTGCATTATCTGCCTTCTTTTTCTTATTCTTCTTGGATTTTTTCTCTTGCTTTGTTTTTTTTGCTTTTTTCTTCTTTTTGTCTTTATGTGTCTCCTTTTTGTGTGTTTCATGTTTTTGATGTGTTGTTGTTTCTGTTGTACTTTCTTCAACATGAGTATCATTCGTAGGGCTTTCAGTTATTTCCGTAGATGATTCTGGCTGCGCCTGATCTTGCATGATCACACTTTTTTCTTCTGCATGTAAATTTACGTTCGGTGTCATTCCCATCATACATGCTGCTAGTGATAAATAAAGTAATTTCTTTTTGTACATCAAATGCCTCCTTATTTCTTTCCTATTACAAATATGAGAGATTTGACGAAGAAAAAAAATCACATATAAAAAAAATCCAGCCTCTACCACTGAAGCTGAATTTTTAAGATTGATTGATCTGCTCTGCTTTTACTTTATCTAATTCTGCTTTATTTCCTAATGCGGTATCTGTTGTATCTTGTTCTTGACTTACAGATCCATCTGTCTTAGTTTCAAAGTTCCATTTCCATAAAATCTTATGAGTATTAGATTCCTTCATGTTGAATTCATCTGGAAGCTAATTTGGAGCATATTCTTTTGCATCTGAGCTACCGGCTGATAATGCTTTTATATTTTTCATCAGATCTTCCCATGTTCCACCCTCATCTAACTGCCATTGGATATTCGGATTTGATTTTGGTTTTCTTTGCTCTCCATTAGGATTCATCCTCTTCGTATATTATGATATCAAAGACCCAAAGATAGCAAGGGCAGCAGGGGTTGGAGCCTTAATTCCTATTGTTCTTCCAATTACATATATCTTGCTAACTGGATTTCCTGAATTTCTTGATGCATTAGCCTTTCTGATTCTTGGGCTATTTTGGATATGATTTTATAGACCTTGTTTTTTTAAGCGAGGTCTTTTTTTATGCAAAAAAAATAAACCACTCGAAAGTGATTTTGTCTATTCGAAGAAGATTATTTGTATCGCACATACAAGTTTTCTCCTTCTTTTCTTATAAAAATTACTTGACATTTTTTTTAGATATACTAAAATGATATTGTTCGCATCAGCCCGCAAGGAATTTTAATGAAAGTTCCGAACAATTGTTCTGATACCATGGTTGATACCCTTTTAAAAAAAGGTGCTAGAAACCACGTATTTATGCGGGGTTAAGAATGCTCTTGCGGGTTCGACTCCCGTCTGGTGCATTGCTTTTAATAAACAAATTATTAATAGAAATCAAATATCGTCTTTTAAGAGACTATAGATTTTACTGTTTCTGATTACTAAACAGCAAGGTCTATCGTCTCTTTTTTTGTTATTAAGGAGGAATCATTTTATGGATCAGACGTATATGAAAGAAAAACCAATTTTACCATTATTACTATCAATGGCTCTGCCAATGGTAATCTCAATGTTTGTAAACTCATTGTATAATATCATTGACAGTATTTTCGTTGCCAAGATCAGCGAAGATGCAATGACCGCATTATCTCTTGTATATCCAGTACAAAATCTAATCAACTCAATTGCAGTTGGATTCGGTGTTGGAATTAATGCAGTCATTGCCATGTTTCTTGGTGCAGGAAAAGCAAAGGAAGCCGATAAAACTGCAACTCAGGGATTATTTTTAAATGTCATTCATGGAATTCTGCTTACAATCGTTGGATTAATGATCATGCCATCATTTCTTGCAATGTTTACGAATGATCAAACTGTTATTGGGATGGGATTACAATATTCAACAATTGTATTAATGTTTTCAACGATCATTATGGCAAGTATTTCTTTTGAAAAGATTTTTCAGGCCGTTGGAAATATGGTAATCACTATGCTCTCTTTAATGACTGGCTGTATTGTAAATATCATATTAGACCCGCTTTTGATCTTTGGAATTGGATTCTTTCCGAAACTTGGAATTCAGGGTGCAGCACTTGCAACAGGTATCGGACAAAGCAGTACATTGATCCTTTATCTGATTGTATATGTATTACGCCCAATTCATGTAAAAATCAGAAAAGATTACTTAAAGCTAGAAGCTGTTTATGTTAAGCGTTTATATGCGATCGGAATTCCAGCAACTTTAAATATGGCACTGCCATCTTTCTTAGTATCTGCTTTAAATGCGATCTTAGCATCATTTTCGCAAACATATGTTGTTGTGCTTGGTGTTTATTACAAATTACAAACATTCTTATATCTAACAGCAAATGGAATGATCCAGGGAATGCGTCCGATCATGAGTTATAATTATGGAGCAAAGGAATCAGCTCGTGTTCGTAAGATTTATCTTATGACGTTTGAGATTGTTGTTGGAATCATGGCTGTTGGAACGGTTATTTGTTTTGTGATGCCACAGACACTGATGAGTATGTTTACAAGTAATCCTGAAACATTGACAGAAGGTGCGATCGCACTCCGTATTATCTGTGCAGGATTTATAGCTTCTTCCGTTTCTGTTGTTTCTGCAGGTGCGTTTGAAGCATTAGGAAAAGGTATCCAGTCTTTTCTGATTTCATTTTTACGTTATGTTGTAGTGATCATTCCTGCTGCATTTGTATTAAGCAAAACAGTTGGAGTGCATGGTGTATGGCATGCTTTCTGGATTGCTGAAATCATTACAGCTGTAATAGCTTTTATTCTTTATTACCAGTTGATCGGAAAATCAGGAAAAAATGACTAAATTTTGACAGATTGTAAAGAAACGCTTACAATAAACAAAAAGAAAAAAGGAGAGTAAAATTTATGGGACATATATCAACCGTTGAAGTTCGTTATGCAGAAACAGATCAGATGGGAATTGCTCATCACAGCAACTATGCCGTCTGGTTTGAAGTTGCCAGAACTGATTTTATCAAGGCTGCTGGCATTTCTTATACAGATGTAGAAAAAGAAGGAATCATCACTCCATTAACGAGTCTTGAATGTAAATACAAAAAAGCAGCTTTCTATGAAGACCAGTTACAGATTCATGCAAGTCTTACAAAGCTGTCTCCGGTTCGTCTAGAATTTTCTTATAAGGTTACAAGAGATGGGGACCTGATCGCTACTGGAAAAACAACGCATGGTATGGTGACAAAAGATTTAAAACCGATCAACGTAAAAAAAGAACATCCGGAAATTTACCGAATGTTCGAAAATGCTTTGGATTAAAGATAACTTAACTGCTCAATTAGAATTAACCGCATTAGTTGATGTGGGAATGTCATTCTACTGAAACTTAATTTTAATTTTCCTTTGGATACAACCTTTGGTGATAATCCGAGGGAACCACCAATAATAAATGTAATATTGTTTATGGACTCCTTGTTCCACTGATCCCATTTCTTCTGGAATTGTTCGGTGGAGTAAGGAGTTCCTTCTATACAGAGAGGAATTACGAAAGATCCTTCTGGAATCTTATCAAGAATTCTTTGACCTTCAATTTCTTTAATCTTTGATTCCTCTTTGTCACTGGCATTATCTGGTGTTTTCTCATCAGGGAGTTCTATGATCTCAAAATTATATTTTTTACGGATGATCTTTGTGTAATGATCGATCAGTTCTCTTAAATATGTTTCTTTGATTTTTCCGACACAGATCATTTGGATTTTCATGTGTTTCGATACCTTTCTTTATAACTTAATCAGCAATTCCCAATAGCCTTTGTGACTGCTGCCAATTCGTCTAATTGCCTCTTGTTTTTTCATCTTATTTAAATAATATTTTACTCTATCCACTGTCCATCCTAATTCCATTGCTATTTCTTTCTGACTTAATGCTGGATTATTTTGAATCACTTGTAAAATTTCGTGATCATTTTTGGTTAATTTTATCGTAGTTTGGGTAGTAGTTTGGGTAGTAGTTTGGGTAGTAGTTTGGGTAGTTTTTGATTTTTCTTCTCTTCGATACATATTCACTCTAAAATCACCATCAAAATCAATTAATTCTGGTTTTTTTAGACCATATTCTTTACATTCCCTAAGAATTCTTGGTATTCCGGTTCCCCATTTTTCGATAATTTTCATATACGCAAATATCTCTACTACTATAATCGTCTTGTCATCAATTGATTGCAACGTTACATCTGGATAAATTTTAGGCTCACAGCTATCTGAAATAGCATTTGTAATAGAATCCATTGTCTGAAAAATCGTATCAGGATTCATACCAACGATATTTAATGTCTTGTCATCAACACCAAAAACAATACGTCCTCCTCTGCCATTTGCAAAAGCTACTACTGTTTTCATATATTTTTCACTTTTTTTAGGCATTTCAACTTTATATTCAATATTTATTGACTCTCCTGAAAACAATTTATTTTTCAATATAACTTCTCCTATCATTATGCATCAAAAATATACTTAATACTATATAAATATGTTTTGAATCATATCATACAATTTTAACATTTACAATATAATTTTCTCATCTTACATAAAAGTGTAGCACATTTCCATAATCCCATCAAACTTCACTCATACAATGACAAGAACCCTCTTTTCATCTGCAATAGATACCTTATTGCAAAAAACACTTTTATGTACTAAAATTAAAATAATAAAATTATTAAATGAGGTAACTAACAATGATTGAAATCCGAAAATTTGAACCCGATGATACAGATGCAGCAGTCAAGATCTGGAACGAAGTTGTTGACGACGGCATTGCCTTTCCTCAGTTAGATGACTTAGATCATGAAAGTGGTCTTGCTTTCTTTGAAGAACAGACATATACCGGGATCGCTGTTGATTCTGATACAAATGAAATTGTCGGACTTTATATTTTACATCCAAATAATATTGGAAGATGCGGCCATATCTGTAATGCAAGTTATGCGGTTTCTTCTGCTCACAGAGGAAAACAGATTGGTGAATTCCTTGTCACTGACTGTATAAAACGCGCTCCTGAATTTGATTTTAAGATCCTTCAGTTTAATGCAGTTGTTGCAAGTAATAAGGCAGCTTTACATCTATACAAAAAACTTGAATTTATCCAGCTTGGTATCATTCCAAAAGGATTTTTATTAAAAGATGGCACTTATGAAGATATCATTCCTCATTATCTAACTTTGATCCATTCCTGATCTTCTTTTTTCTCAAAGCTGCCATCCCCGATTCCTAATGCAGATTTTGCTAACATATCAGCATAATCATTATATTTATCATTAGAATGCCCTTTCACTTTCACGAACTTGATCTGCACATACTGTTTCATTTCTTCATAAATTCGTTGATACGCCTGTGTTCCTTCTTTTTTCGCTGCCCATTCTCCTGTGCACCATTTCTGGATCCCTTCATAATCATAATGAATCGCCAGCTTTTTATAGCCATTTTCTTTTGCAAAACGCATGGCCGCTTCAGAACCTTTGATCTCGCCTGCTACGTTGCGCATGGTTACTAATTCTTTATCCGCATAAGGATATGCAAAATAACGTTCTACCCCATCATGCATTAATACCATACCATAAGAAAATCTCTTCTGAGAATGATCATAACTTCCATCAACATATGCAACTAATGTATCTTCATCAATCTGCATCAATTCATTTGCATCGGGATTTAAGAACGCTTCTGCTTCTGCCTTTGTCTTAAATCCTTTGTATCTTGCATTTGGGAATCCCATGACCTGTGCTTTACATGCATCCCATGACATATAGATTCCTGGTTTTCTTCCTTTTTTTACTGCGTAAAATTTTCCTGCCATATATTTCCTCTTATTTCTTTAATAGTCTTAATCCTTATATTATAATTTTCTTTGAAAAGAAAAAATCCTGCATTGCAGGATTTTCCCTAACCTTATGATTCTAGTCGTTATCTCTTCCACCAAATAAAATGATCAGACGAAGCAAGCTCAGAAGTGCTGATGCTGCACCTGCTACATATGTCAGTGCTGCTGCTGATAAAACCTTCCTTGTCTGCCCTACTTCATCTTCGTACATGATCCCTGTACTTCCAAGAATTCGTAACGCTCTTGAAGATGCATTAAATTCCACCGGAAGTGTTACTAATTGAAAGATCACCGCTAATGAAAATAATAAAATTCCAACATTCAATAATGTCTGATTCATTCCAAGGATCACTCCACCTAGAATAAACAACCAGGAAAGATTGGATCCAAGATTCACAGCTGGAACCATAGCCCCACGGATCTTCAATGGTGCATATCCTTGCTGATGCTGTACAGCGTGCCCACACTCATGGGCTGCAACACCGATCGCTGCGATCGAATCAGATCCATAAGTTGCATCTGATAATCTTAATACTTTATTCTTTGGATCATAATGATCTGTAAGATTCCCGCTGACACGTTCTACCGAAACATCGTAAATTCCTGCCTGGTTTAAAATACGTTCAGCAGCCTGAGAACCCGTCAGTCCGCAATGACAACGGACTCTTGAATATCTTCGAAACGTTGAATTCATCTTGGAAGATGCGATCATCGTGATGATCACTCCGATGATGATCAAAATATACGTTGGGTCAAAATAATAACCATAACCGTATGGATACATAAATATCTCCCTTCTTTCTCTGTAACATGTAGATGATTATATCGTTCCTCCTACATGAAATCAAGGCAGTTTAGAAATATTTTATAATCATTTTATTGAATGA
>OGDN01002719.1_pt1 | contig 21435 bp, 17 predicted proteins | sample 1570271 | NCBI WGS metagenome assembly OGDN01 (sample SAMEA4384481, study PRJEB24528) | human gut metagenome | reverse complement strand
TAAAGTAACTCTTAAATAATTAAGAGATTTACTCCAGTAGATTTTCTATAAAGTAAACAAAACTGTCACATTGGTTTGAATACCGGTGTGGCAGTTTTTTTACTTTTCTAAAAGAAATATTGATGATACAATAGAAAAGTAAATCAAAAGAAAGGAGTATTTGACTATTATGAAATTAGTAATCATTGAACCTCTGGGTGTGGAAGAAGACAAGCTAATGGAAATTGCGCACAAAACGTTACCAGATTCCGTGGAGATTGTATCTTACCAGAACAGAGTAACCGACACAGAAAGCTTGATCAAGCGAGGATGTGATGCAGATGTGATCATGGTTGTAAACCTTCCATTGAATGCAGAAGTCATCAAAGGCTGCAAAAATCTTAAGATGCTGGCAGTGGCATTTACAGGAATCGATCACATTGCAATGGAGACATGCAATGAACAAGGAATTACAGTATGTAATTGTGCCGGCTATTCAAATGCAGCAGTATCAGATCTTGTTTTTGGATTATTGATTTCTTTGTACCGCAACATCATTTCTTGCAATGAAGTTGTCAGAAAAGAAGGAACCAAAGACGGTCTTGTTGGCTTTGAATTGGAAGGAAAGAAATTTGGGGTCATAGGTACAGGAGCGATTGGAAGCAGAGTAGCGAATATCGCACAGGCTTTTGGCTGTGAAGTCTATGCATATTCAAGAACAGTCAAAGATCTTACAGGAGTGCAGTATGTAAGCCTGGAAGATCTTTTATCTGTCTGTGACATTATTTCACTGCATGTACCATTAAATGACGATACAAAGGCTCTGATCAACGCAGACAACATTGCACTGATGAAGCCAGAAGCAGTTCTGATCAATACAGCAAGAGGACCTGTTGTTGACAGTGAAGCACTGGCAGAAGCACTCAACAATGGTAAGATCGCAGGGGCGGCTGTTGATGTCTTTGAGAATGAACCACCGATTTCAAAAGAGCATCCATTATTACACGCAAAGAATCTGATCGCAACACCACATGCAGCATTTGCAACAAAAGAAGCATTGGTAAAACGAGCAATCATTGATTTTGACAATGTGAAGTACTGGATGGAAGGAAATCCAAGAAATGTCATGAACTAACTTTATAAAATGGTCGAATATGCACTAAGTGAAACAAGAAATGGGGATAAACAAATGAAAAGACTTGCTAAGAAACTTTGTGTCTGCTTTTTGGCAGCAATTTTAGGAATTATGCCAGGAATTGTTACAGATGCAAAAGCAGCATCATATCAATGGTACTACAATGGAAATTATAACTCAATTGAGGAAGCAAGAAATTACTCTATCGTAAATGATGATCATGCAGCAGCAGCTGTTGGGGGTTATATCAATTTAGATAGTGAAGATTCTTATGTTGGCAAAGAACATCCAGATGCAGAATATGAATGGTCAACATCAAATCAAAATGTCAAGATGGATGTTTCCACAGATAAGAAAAGCGCTAAGATCACAGGTAAGGTAAAAGGAAGTACAAAGGTAACACTTACAATAACTTACAAAGAAGAAATAATCGATAACAACGAAAATACTGGCAGCAATGAAAAAAATGATAATAACGATGGCAGCGCTAACAGTAAAGATGATGGTAACGATACCAGTGATAATAGTAAAGATGATGGTAATGATACCAGTGACAACAATAAAGATGATGGTAATGATGACAAAGACAACCAAGAAAAATTTGAAGAAAAAACAGTGGTGTACAGCATCAATGTGCAGGTGACAACACCAAAATTAAAATCATCTAAGATTGGTATTGTAATAAATTCAAAAGGAACAAAAGTAGAAGTTACAGGAAATGCATCTTCTGAACGAGACAGAATGTTCTATGCCACAGACAGCAGAAAAAATTTCTCAGTGAATAATGGAAATCTATATGCAACAAAAACACAGACAAGAAACGTCTATGTCTATGTAGATGGTATTATTCTCAAGGCTTCCGTAAAATGCACAAATCCTAAGATTGTGCGCAATATAGCAGTCCTTAAGAAAGGACAGAGCGCATCCTATGCATTAAAAGGAGCAAGCGGATATACACCAGTCAGCTATTCTGTCAAAAACAGTAAATACGCATCTGTATCAAAAACAGGTAAGATAAAAGGCAAAAGATACGGAAAGACAACATTTATTGTAAAAGCAGATAATCACACATGGCAAATGGAGATATATGTCGTAAAAACAAGCATATACAAAACAATTACAAAAGCATACGCATACGAAAAAGCCAAAACAAAATACAGCCAGCCAAAACGTATGAAAAAAGGATATGCAGACTGCAGTTCTTATGTATGGAAATGCTACAAAACAGCAGGAATCTATTTTGGAGATAAAAGCTATGCACCAACAGCAGCCAACATTGCAAAATGGTGCACGAACAATAAGAGAGCACTAAAACTATCAACATATAACGGAAAATCAACAAAACTAAAACCAGGAGATTTAATCTTCTATAAGAAACGCGTAGGTAAGAATGGAAGATATAAAAATATCGAACATGTATCTATGTATATAGGAAATGACACGATTCTGCATGCCAGCGGTAAGATGGTGTCATTTGGATATCCTTGGTATAGAAAGGTTGCAGCGATTGGACGTCCAGTGAAATAGAAATTTTGATTTTGTGGGCAGTTGGCCAACTGGAGTCTTTCTGTATATGATAAAAAATAAATAATAGTCTGAAAAAGCAGCTAGAGAATTTATGCACACGTTTTTTACCGATCGCTTATCCGCTGGCTTTCCTTGCAAAACTCGCCTTCAAAGGTACTCAAATCGTTACTCTTTGAGGCTCAAACATTGCACCAAGCCAGCTGCGAATCGGTAAAAAACGTGGCAAAATTCTAATGCTGCTTTTTCAGACTATTATTTATTTTTTATCATATACCTGAAGGTTATCGTGATGAACCCACAATATGGTGGAATTCGAAAGTGGTATGTATGGGGAACGGTATTGGTTAATAATTTTTGTATTCGTTAACGGAAGATTAAAGGAATCTAACAACACCGATTTGTCGAGATGTTTGGAGAAGTTAAAAAACAGCAGTTTACTAATTTCTCAAATCATCCGTCTGCAAATACCAAAATTGACAGCCAACACCGTTCCCCATACACACTCGTAGTGGTTTGAATAGCCGTTCGTGTATATGAGAAAAACAAAATAAGAGTATAAAGGATCCAGAACCATTGAAATTTTGCCGTCGTTTTGAACGGTTCGCAGCTAGTTTGGTGCGCTGTTTGAGCGAAGCGAGTTGCGCAAGGAAAACTAGCGAATCAGCGACCGTTCAAAACGGCGTGCATAAATTTCCTGGTCTGGATCTTTTATACTCTTATTTTGTTTTTCTCATATACAATCTACACGACTTATTCAAATCAAAATTTAAACTGTAGCATGTGTAGATTTAGAAGCTCCTTCATGGCTCTTCTGGAACAATTTCTTAAAGCAGGAAATTGCAACCATCAATCCAAGTGCCATCAGAAGTAAAGCAACGATCAACTGTAATCCATCGATCATAAATACGAATCCACCTGTTACAAAGATCTTTGTAAAGATACCGATAACAGCCTGTACAAGTGCTGTAAATGTTACGACTAACATGATGCACATAGGTGCGTATAACATCCATCCTTTTCTTCCTGTAGTTAATAAGAAGACAGATAATGCGATCAGTACTAAAGATGCTAATAACTGGTTTGCTGCTCCGAATAATGGCCAGATGTTGTTGTATCCACCTAAGCATAATAAGAATCCGAAGAATAATGTGATAACAGTTGAGAAATATTTATTTGTAAATAATTTTCTTACACCTGTAAGGTCAGATCCGTCAGCAGATTCTCCCATGAATAATTCCTGGAAAGACATACGTCCGATTCTTGCTACAGAGTCAAGAGATGTTAATGCTAATGCAGAAACACACATTGTCATAAAGCATGTAGCAACATGTTTTGGAATTCCAAGTAATGTTAAGAATCCTGCAACGTTTCCTGAGAAGATCTGGAATGGTGTTCCTTCTGGCATTTTACCACCAACGGCTGCTGCACCGACAACAACTAAGGCGATAACACCTAATAAAGATTCTACCATCATAGATCCATATCCAACACAAAGCATATCTTTTTCATTGCTGACTGTTTTAGATGATGTTCCAGAAGATACTAAGCTGTGGAATCCTGAAACAGCACCGCAGGCGATCGTGATAAATAATGTAGGGAATAAACTCTTTCCACCGACGTTGAATCCGCTGAATACTGGTAAGTTCATTGCTGGATGTGCAACGAATACACCAAGGACAGCACCGATGATCATTCCTACTAATAAGAAAGTACTTAAATAGTCACGAGGCTGCATCATTAACCACATAGGCATAACAGATGCAAGGAATAAGTAAACCATAACGACTGCGATCCATGTATTCTTAGTAAAGTATAATGGGAAAGCAATACCAACGGCTAACATAACAATCAGTAATACAAGTCCTGCAACGAATTCTACTTTCTGGTTTGGTTTCACATATTTTGTGAATAATCCGAAAACAACAGCTCCTAAAATAAATAACATAGAGATAGAAGCAGCGGCAGCATTTGGTGAACTCTTGACACCAGCGTCTGTAAATCCGTTAAATGTTCCGGCAACCATATCTGTGAAAGCTGCGATTACAAGTAAAGTAAATAACCAAGAAAACAGAAGGAATAATTTTCTTCCTGTTTTACCGATGTATTTCTCAATCAGGACACCCATGGATTTACCTTCATTCTTTACAGAAGCGTAAAGAGATGTAAAATCCTGAACGGCTCCGAAGAAGATACCACCAATTAACAGCCAGAGAAGAACTGGCAGCCATCCAAACATTGCGGCGATGATCGGTCCGGTTACAGGACCTGCACCTGCGATGGATGAAAACTGATGGGAAAATACAACAGCTTTTGGTGTTGGGATGTAATCTTCACCATCCTCATGTGTGTAAGCTGGAGTTTTCGCTTTTGGATCGATTCCCCAAGTTTTAGCGAGCCAACGTCCGTATAGAGCATAACCAGCAACTAATACGACGATTGCGATTGCTACGATTGTTAAGCTATTCATTCTTAATCACTCCTTTTAAAAATTTTATAATAAAGTATAGTGTATTCAAAACACAGGATACAATAAAAACTAGTAAAAAAATAAACTACAGGATGTGTATCCATGGGGTTATGGTCGTTTATAATAAAATTTATCAGAAAAACAAAAAAGTCTCCTGAAATGCTTTATCAACATTCCAGAAGACGAATATTCTCCGCGGTACCACTTCTTTTTATTACTCAAATCGTAATCCCTTAGCCACATCATTAAATGTGCTCCTTGATAACGGAAGGATTCCGGTCGCACTTACTAATGAAAATTCATGTTCGGCTGACTGCTCGCAGGGGATACTGATATAAGTTCTTTATTGCCTTGCAGCTTCCGGCAACTCTCTTGAAAAGAATTCAAATATCAATGTGTCCTGCTCATCGCATTGCATTCTGTATTTCGTTGCACTTATAATAGACCTGCAAAAAAGGATTGTCAACAAAAAATAGTGTTCTATTTTTTGTACAATTATGCCATCAAAGCTTTACTTACCTCTTTAAGATTCATACCATTAGATCCTTTGATCAGCACGACATCGTTCTTCTTAAGGTATGTTTCAAGGTAAGAAATCAACTCTCCATTAGAAGAAAAAGCACGTGTGTGAAGGGCAGGATTTTCTTTCCATGCTTCCTCAATATAATTCTTGGAAAGTTCCCCAGTGATAAAGAGATCAGTTACTTTCGTTGAGGCAATAAAATGTCCAACTTCTTTGTGATATTCTGGCGAATCCGGTCCAAGTTCCAGCATATCAGATAAGACAGCGATCTTACGTCCTCTTGTCTTAAAATCAGATAAAATACTTAAGCTTGCTTTCATGGAATCAGGGCTTGCGTTATATGCATCATCGATCAGAGTATAGTTGTTAACGTGGACAATATTCTGTCTCTGACCAGAAAATGTGGATAATTGTGCCTTGATCGCATCCATAGGAACATCATAGCGAAGTCCGATCGCAATTGCAGCCAGAGCGTTGGATACGTTATGTTTACCAAGAACATTTAATGTGATATTTTCTTTCATATCACCGTAATGGAATTCAAATAAAGTCTGTCCACCTTTTTCACGGATCTTTTCTGCACGATATGTACAATCATCTGCAAAACCATAGAATTCATAAGGTTTTTTAACATAGTCAATATGCTTGCGGATCATATCATTATCTCCGTTTAAGAATAGAACACCATCTTCAGGAAGTCCGTTCTGGATATCTAATTTTTCAATACAGATATTGTCTCTGGAACCCATCATTTCAATATGGGAAACACCAACATTTGTGACAACACCAACATTCGGATGAATGATATTGCCAAGGGTTGTGATCTGTCCTTTTTCACTCATTCCCATCTCAAGAACACCAATTTCATCTTCAGATGTCAGATGGTCTAAAGTCAAAGGAACACCAACCTGACTGTTCTGGTTGCCGATTGTTTCAAAAACTTTATATTTTCCTTTTAGAACATGGGCGATCATCTCGCGAGTTGTTGTTTTTCCGACACTTCCGGTGACTCCAATGATAGGAAGTGACATTTTATTGCGGTAGTAAGAAGCAATCTGCTGCATTGCTGTTAAAGTATCATCTACTTTAATATAAGGAGTATCACCAGCTGCTTCATTATGTTCCTGAGTTAAGCATGCAGCACCTTCTTTTGCTGCATTGGGAATAAAGATATGCGCGTCAACACGTTCTCCAATGATCGGAACAAATAAAGTGTTTGGACCAACTTCCATAGAATTTGTGCTGAGATGATCAATCTTCATAGAAGGATCCCCACATAAAAGTGTTCCACCAGTTGCTTCTAAAATATCCTGAATTGTTATATTTTCCATAGAAAACCTCGTTTCTTTCATTGTTATATTTCAGCATAATGATCTGTTATAAAATAATATAAAGATTTTCAAAAAAATTATGCTGTTACCTACAGATTATAGCACAAAATGATGTTTGTATGATAAAATGATAGCCAGAAAATAAAAAAACATAAAATGTTCATAAGATGTATGAAACAAACTTATGGATATAAGAGATAATAGAAAAGAGGTTTCATGAGTTTTACACATTTACATGTCCATACAGAATACAGTCTATTAGATGGTTCCAGTAAGATCAAAGAGCTTGTCCATCAGGCAAAAGAACTGGGGATGGACAGCATTGCGATTACAGATCACGGGGCCATGTACGGCGTGATTGATTTTTACAGGGCAGCAAAAGCAGAAGGAATCAAACCGATCATCGGGTGCGAGATTTATGTAACGACTGGTTCCAGATTTGATAAAGAAGCAAATCAGGGAGACAAGCGATATTATCATCTGGTGCTTCTTGCCAAAAATGATACAGGTTATCATAATCTGATGAAGATCGTTTCCAGAGGATTTACCGAGGGATTTTACTATAAACCTCGAGTCGATTATGAAGTTTTGGAAAAATACAGCGAAGGTCTGATCGCATTGAGTGCGTGTCTTGCAGGAGAAGTTGCAACATATATCCGTGAAAACAACTATGAAAAAGCGAAAGACACAGCACTGAAATTACAGGATCTTTTTGGAAAAGATAACTTTTTCTTAGAATTACAGGATCATGGAATTCCAGATCAGACAAAAGTGAATACGGCACTTCTTAAGATGTCAAAAGAGACAGGGATCGACCTCGTTGCCACCAACGATATTCATTATACATTTAAGGAAGATGCGGAGGCACACGATATCCTACTTTGTATCCAGACAGGAAAGAAAGTACAAGATGAAGACCGCATGCGTTATGAAGGCGGGCAGTACTATTTAAAATCGCCTGAAGAGATGCAAAGACTGTTTCCATATGCGAGAGAAGCAATCGAGAATACAGGCAAGATTGCAGAGCGCTGCAATGTAGAAATCGTATTTGGAGAACAGAAAGTGCCTGAATACGATGTGCCGGAAGGGTATACAGCAGTTACTTATCTGAATCATTTATGTCAGGAAGGATTAGAACGCCGTTATCCAGAAGTTACAGATGAATTGAGAGAACGATTAAATTATGAATTAAAGACGATCGAAAATATGGGATATGTCGATTATTTCCTGATCGTATGGGACTTTATCCATTATGCAAAAGAACACGGCATTGCAGTTGGACCGGGACGTGGTTCTGCTGCCGGAAGTATTGTCTCTTACTGTCTTGAGATCACGGACATCGATCCAATCCGGTATCAGCTTCTGTTCGAACGTTTCCTGAATCCAGAACGTGTATCCATGCCCGATATCGACGTGGATTTCTGTTATGAGAGAAGACAGGAAGTGATTGATTATGTTGTAAGGAAATACGGAAAAGACCAGGTTGTTCAGATCATTACGTTCGGAACAATGGCTGCAAGAGCCGTCATCCGTGATGTTGGAAGAGTTCTGGATATCCCATATGCGAAAGTAGACGGCATTTCCAAGATGGTGCCAAATGAATTAAATATTACCATTGATAAAGCATTAAAGATCAGCAAGGATCTGAAAAATGCTTATGATCAGGATGAGGAAACACATTATCTGATCGATATGTCAAAGAGGCTGGAAGGACTTCCAAGACATGCTTCCATGCATGCAGCCGGGGTCGTGATCGGTAAGACAGCGATCGACGAATATGTACCATTGGCAACAGGTGCAGATAATGCAGCAGTTACCCAGTTTACGATGACAACGATCGAAGAACTTGGACTGTTAAAGATGGACTTCTTAGGACTGCGTACATTGACAGTGATTCAGGATGCAGAGAAGATGGTGCGTAGAAAAGTGCCAGATTTTGATATCACAAAAATCGATCCAACAGATAAAGAAGTTTATGAGATGATCGGAAATGGTCATACAGAAGGTGTGTTCCAGCTGGAAAGTTCAGGAATGAAGTCATTTATGAAAGAATTGAAACCAGCCAATATGGAAGATATTATCGCCGGAATTTCCCTGTATCGTCCGGGACCAATGGATTTTATCCCAAGATATATCGAAGGAAAGAACCATCAGGAAAGCATCCATTATGAATGCGAACAGATGGAAGAAATTCTGGAACCAACCTATGGATGTATCGTTTATCAGGAACAGGTTATGCAGATCGTTATGAAACTTGCCGGGTATACCCTTGGACGAAGTGACCTTGTGCGTCGTGCCATGTCCAAGAAAAAAGGCGATGTCATGATCAAGGAACGCCAGAACTTTGTTTATGGAAATGAAGAAGAAGGAATTCCAGGATGTATCAATAATGGAATCGACGAGAAGACAGCCAACCAGATCTGGGATGAGATGTTAGACTTTGCAAAATATGCATTTAACAAATCCCACGCAGCTGCTTATGCAGTGGTTGCCTATCGTACAGCATATTTAAGATGTCATTATCCGGTAGAATTTATGGCAGCACTGTTGACATCTGTTCTTGGAAATACAAATAAGATCTCAGAGTACAGCTATGCATGCAAGAAACTTGGAATCAAGATTCTTCCGCCGGATATTAACTACGGAGAAGGGGCATTCTCAGTTGACGGCGGTAATATCCGATATGGACTGACAGCGATCAAGAGTCTTGGAAAGCCGGTAATTGAGGCAATCATCAAAGAACGAAAAGCAAATGGTTTATACAGAGATTTCAAAGATCTTGTAGAACGTCTTTCAAGCAAAGAAATCAATAAGAGAACCGTGGAGAATCTGATAAAATCTGGAGCACTTGATTGTTTTGGCGTCACAAGAAAGCAGCAGATGATCGTTTATGCCAGTGTCATTGACAGTATTCAGAAGGAACGCAAAAATGAGATTGCAGGACAGATGAGTCTGATGGATCTTCTGGGAGAAGAAGACCAGCAGTCCTTTAAGATCACTTACCCGGATGTTGGGGAATACGAAAAAGAACAGAAACTTGCGATGGAAAAAGAAGTTCTTGGAATCTATGTCAGTGGTCATCCATTGGAAGATGATATGGATCGTCTGGAAAGAAGTGTTACAGCACATACATCTGATTTTGTGATCGATGAAGAGACAGGAAAGACAAAGATTCACGATCAGGAAAGCTGTATCATTGGCGGACTGATCAGCGAGATGAGTGTAAAACTGACGAAGAAGAATCAGAATATGGCATTTATCACGCTGGAAGATTTACGAGGAACGGTGGAAGTTGTTGTATTCCCAAGACAGTATGCGGCATACCAGTCTCTTTTAAGAGAAGATGCGAAAGTATTTATTAAAGGAACAACACAGATTTCAGAGGAAGAAAGCAAAATGATCTGTAACCAGATCATAAGTTTTGATGATCAAAGACAGGAATTATGGGTACAATTTGCAGATAAAGAAGCATTTTTTGCAGATGAGAATGATCTGAAAGCAATTTTAACATCATATCCAGGGAAAAATCCAGTCGTTATATACTGTAAGGCAGAACGCGCAGTCAATCGCCTTGGAAGCAGTTTTATGATTTCAGACGACGAGAATCTCATTTTTGATCTTGAAAAACGCTATGGTAAAGAAAATATTCGCATCAGATCGTTAGGAATATAACAAAGACTATTGAAAAATTTCTTTAAATGCATTAGAATAAAAGCCAAGTTAAGAATTGTATGGATTAATAATTGGAGGATATTGCAAATGGGAAAACCAAAAATTAAAACAATTGGAGTTTTAACAAGTGGTGGAGACGCACCTGCTATGAACGCAGCAGTACGTGCCGTAGCCAGAATCGGTAAAGAAAGAGGATTAAATGTTAAGGGAATCCGTAAAGGTTATAACGGATTATTAAACGAAGACATCATCGACTTAACACCAAAAGAAACAGCGGATACTATTTTCCGTGGTGGTACAATCCTTTTCACAGCAAGATGTGAAGAATTTAAGACAGAAGAAGGACAGAAACGTGGAGCTGAGATCTGTAAAGCACACGGAATCGAAGGACTGGTAGTTATTGGTGGAGACGGTTCTTTCCAGGGAGCTAGAAAATTAGCCGCACTTGGAATCAACACAATCGCTGTTCCTGGAACAATCGACTTGGATATCGCTTGTACAGAATATACGATCGGTTTCGATACAGCTGTTAACACAGCTATGGAAGCAATTGATAAGATCCGTGATACATCAACATCTCATGAAAGATGTAGTATCGTAGAGGTTATGGGACGTGGAGCTGGATATATCGCATTATGGTGTGGTATGGCAACAGGAGCAGAAGATATCCTGATCCCAGAAAGCTTTGATGGAAACCTTCCTAAGGTAGAACAGCAGATCATCGAACATTTACTTCGTAACAGAGCAAAAGGTAAGACACATCATATGGTAATCAATGCCGAAGGTGTTGGACATTCTTACAGTATGGCGAAGAGAATCGAATCTGCAACAGGTATTGAAACACGTGCTACGATTCTTGGACATATGCAGCGTGGTGGAAGCCCAACAGCAAAAGACCGTGTATACGCTTCTATGATGGGTGCTTACGCAGTAGACTTATTATGTGCAGGAAAGACAAACCGTGTCGTTGGATACCAGAACGGAAGATTCATGGATATGGACATTGAAGAAGGACTTGCAATGACAAAAGATATCGATGATTATCAGCTTCAGATCGCACATTTATTAGGAAAATAAATAGAACTTAATCTTAGAGCAATCCTGTTTATCTAGGATTGCTCTATTTTTTCTCTATAAATATTTGGAGATTTCTTTGGAAATTATCTTAATATAAGGATGACAGGAGTATTGATTTATGAAAGAGTTGAGGCCGGTACAGGTCATATTACTTGGATTTTTAATTACCATATTTGCAGGTTCGATCCTTTTGTCACTGCCGATTGCAGCAGCAAATGGTCATGCAACGCCATATATTGACTCTTTATTTACGGCAACAACATCGGTTTGCGTTACGGGTCTGATCGTTGAAACAACGATGACACACTGGAGTATTTTCGGACAGGCTGTGATTCTGGTTCTCGTACAGATCGGGGGACTAGGAGTTGTAACGATCACGACAGGGATGTTTTTTGTGCTTGGAAGAAGAATTACACTTGGCAATCGGATTCTGATTCAGGAATCCCTGGGACTTAATACCATGACGGGGCTTGTCTCGCTGGTGAAGAAAATCCTGCTTGGAACAACGATCATAGAAAGTACAGGAGCAGTTTTTTATGCAACACAGTTTGTACCGGAATTTGGATGGGGTTATGGAATCTGGGCAGCAGTATTTAATTCAGTATCAGCATTTTGCAATGCAGGAATGGATATTGTAAGAGAAGACAGTTTAAGAAGCTATGTGACAAATCCAGTGATGAATTTTACAACGATGGCATTGATCATTTTGGGAGGGCTTGGTTTTATCGTATGGAAAGACCTGTGGCAAAGTTTAAAAAAGATATTAAAAGACAAAATTCCAGTAAAAAGAGTGATCAAGCAATTAAGATTCCAGACAAAGATCGTTTTATCGGTTTCATTTTTTCTGATTATGTTTGGAACAATCTTAATCTTCCTGTTTGAATATAATAATCCAGCCACAATGAAAGATCTTTCTCTGCCAGGCAAAATTATGGCATCACTGTTTCAGTCAGTGACAACACGTACCGCTGGATTTGAGACAGTAGCACAAGGAGCATTGACAGATGCATCTTCTCTTGTATCCATGTTTATGATGATCATAGGAGGATCACCGGCAGGTACCGCAGGTGGTGTTAAGACAGTAACATTTGCAATTCTAGTATTTTGTGTGGTATCTGTTGCAAAACAGGAGGAATCTATCAGCCTGTTTAAGAGAAGTGTTCCAAAAGGTCTGGTACCGAAAGCACTTGCGATCATTGTGATCAATCTGATCGTTTTGATGACATCTGTATTATTGTTATTAGTCTTTGATCATGGAAGTTTTATAGAATCTTGTTATGAATGTGTTTCTGCACTTGCAACCGTTGGACTTACCAAAGGTCTGACACCAAATTTGACAATTGCAGGGAAAGTGATTATCATCATTACCATGTATCTTGGACGAGTGGGACCGATCTCCATGGCAATCGGTTTTTCACAGAAGAATAAGAAAAAGAAGGTCGTGTATCCGGAACAGGATCTGATCTTATAGATAGAATATTATGACGCAGCGGAGGAATAGAATGAAGAAATCAGTTGCAGTTTTAGGACTTGGGAAGTTTGGAAGAAGTGTGGCAAGAGCATTGACCCAGGGTGGAGCAGAAGTGCTGGCAGTCGATAAGAGTGAAGATCTTGTCAGAGAGATTGCAGATGAAGTGACTTGTGCAGTTTGTGTGGATGTAGCAGACAAAGATATGATGAATAACATTGGACTGGAAGGAATGGATGCTGTTGTGATCGCAACGGCAGAACATCTTGATGCCAGTGTTATGGCACTGATGATCGTAAAAGAGATCGGGGTTCCATATGTTCTGGCAAAGGCAGATGGAGCTTTAAAAGGAGAGATTTTAAAGCGGGTAGGAGCAGATGAAGTTGTCTATCCAGAAGAAGAGATGGGCGCAAGGATCGCCAATAATCTTCTTGGTGGAAGCATGACAGATCTGTTTGATCTTTCAGCAGATACAAGTATCGTGAAAGTACCAGCAAGAAAAGAATGGATCAACAAATCATTAGCAGATATTAATTTCCGTGGAAAATATAATGCCAACGTTATTGCAATTGAAGGAAATACAGGCGTTGACGGGGCACCAGATCCAACACAGCCGATCAGTGAACAGGATAATCTTGTACTGATCGGCAAGAAACGAGATCTGGTAAGATTAAGAAAATAGATGGGAGGTGTATAGAAAAATGATCACAACCATTCAGAATAAACAGATCAAGCAGATCATGAAATTAAAGAAGAATGCAAGAGAACGAAGAAAACAGCAGTTATTTATTGTGGAAGGAATCCGTATGTTTACGGAGATTCCAGAACAATATCTATACAAAGTATATGCGTCAGAAGATTTTTATAAGGAACATCAGGCTGTTTTTGAAGGTATGGAAGTCGAGCTGGTTTCAGATCAGGTAATGAAAGAGATTTCAGACACGATGACACCGCAGGGAGTGTTAGCTCTTGTCCGAATGCTCGAATATTCGCTTGAAGATCTGTTGCAGCAGGAGAATCCATTATTGCTGGTTCTTGAGAATCTGCAAGACCCGGGGAATCTTGGTACGATCCTTCGTACGGGAGAAGGAGCCGGAATCAATGGAATCATTATGAGCCGTGAAACAGTAGATATTTATAATCCAAAAGTAACACGCTCTACAATGGGATCGATCTTCAGAGTTCCATTTGTCTATGTAGATGATCTTTTTGAAGTTACACAGATGATGAAAGACAGGAAGATCACGACGTATGCAGCCCATCTAAATGGCACAGATTATACGAGAGAATCGTATACGTCAGGAACCGCATTTTTGATAGGTAATGAAGGAAATGGATTAACAGATGAACTGACAGACAGAGCACAGGAGAAGATCAAGATTCCGATGTGCGGCAAGGTAGAATCATTAAATGCAGCTATGGCATCTGGTCTCTTGGTTTATGAGGCAAGACGCCAGCGACAGGGGGTGGATTAGATGTATGCAGTTTATTGGCTGATCGCGTCAGCCGTATTTTTACTTGTTGAGATCCTGACATTAGGACTTACAAGTATCTGGTTTGCAGGTGGTGCAGTCGTTGCAGCGATCGCAGCATTATTTGGAGCACCGTTTCTTGTACAGATGTTATCATTTATTGTTGTAACATGTTTGTTGTTTGCATTGACAAGACCAGTTGCAAAAAGATATTTAAACAATCGTGTACAAAAGACGAATACCGATGCGCTGATCGGGCAGACAGCATTTGTAAAAGAAACTATCAATAACATGGAAAGTAAAGGACATGTTCAGTTAAATGGCCAGGATTGGACAGCAAGAAGTGCTGAGGCTGGAGAAATCATTCCAGCAGGATGCGAGGTTGTTGTCAAAGAGATTCAGGGTGTGAAACTGATTGTAGAAAGAGAGGTATAGGAATATGTCAATTATTTTATTTATTATTGTTGTAGCATTGATCGCGATGATCATTTCATCGACAGTACGCATCGTGCCACAGGCACATGCCTATGTTGTGGAACGATTAGGAGCTTATCAGGGAACATGGTCTGTAGGACTTCATGTCAAAGTTCCATTCATTGACCGTGTCGCAAGAAAAGTTAACTTAAAAGAGCAGGTAGTGGATTTTCCTCCACAGCCAGTTATCACAAAAGATAACGTTACAATGCAGATCGATACCGTTGTATATTTTCAGATCACAGATCCAAAATTATACAGCTATGGTGTAGAGAATCCGATCATGGCGATTGAGAACCTAACAGCAACAACTCTTCGAAATGTTATCGGTGATCTGGAATTAGATGAGACATTAACTTCCAGAGAGACGATTAACACACAGATGAGAGCAACACTTGACGTTGCAACAGACCCATGGGGAATCAAAGTAAACCGTGTCGAACTTAAGAACATCATTCCACCAGCAGCCATTCAGGATGCCATGGAGAAACAGATGAAAGCTGAACGTGAACGAAGAGAAGCAATCCTGATCGCAGAAGGTGAGAAGAAATCCGCAATCTTACGTGCAGAAGGACAGAAAGAATCTATGGTCCTTCAGGCAGAGGGAGATAAGGAAGCAGCAATCCTTCGTGCGGAAGCGAAGAAAGAAGCAACGATCCGTGAAGCAGAAGGTCAGGCAGAAGCGATCCGTGCGATTCAGAAAGCGAATGCACAGGGTATTGAATCTATCAAGGCAGCCAAAGCTGATGATGCAGTCATCCAGTTAAAGAGCTTAGAAGCATTTGCCAAAGCAGCTGACGGAAAAGCCACAAAGATCATTATCCCATCCGAGATTCAGGGAATGGCAGGTCTTGTAAAATCTATCACAGAAGTTGCAAAAGACGATGAGAAAAATATTACAGATCTGATCGAAGAACAGGTACAGGAAACTGTAAAAGAACAGTAAGGTCAGCTGTGATTTATAGGAATATGACAACCCTTGGCGGTATGCCGGAGCACAAAAGACGTGTTCCGGCTTTTGCCACGTTGACATTGACAGGAGGTAAGAAGATGAAAACAATCGTTTGTTATGGAGATTCCAACACATACGGATATAATCCGGAAAATGGCTTCCGTTATGAGTATGAAGAACGATGGACAACCATTTTGCAAAAGGAGCTGAAAGATTCTGCGATCGTGATCCCAGAAGGGTTAAATGGCAGAACAACCAGTTTTGAAGATGAACTAAGACCTGGAAGAAATGGTGCAACATATTTAGACCCATGTTTACACAGCCATGGACCGATCGATCTGGTAGTTTTGATGCTTGGAACCAACGACCTTAAGATCCGTTTTCAGGCAACACCGACAGACATCGGAAAAGGAATCGACCGCCTGATCAAGATGATCAAATCGATCACACCGCAGAAAAGGCAGGATGGACAGTCTGCAAAGATTCTTTTAATGTCGCCGCCACACCTTGGAGATAATCTTGTAGACATTCCAAGTGGAGAAGAAATGGGATTTGAAAGAGGGATCAGTTATTCAAAGAGACTTGCACCAATTTATGAGGAATGGGCGAAGTTTCATAACATCAAATTTCTGGATGCAGCAAAGTATGCCAAACCATCCGAGATCGATGCCTGCCACCTGACAAGAGAAAGTCACAGAAAACTTGGTGGAATGGTCGCCAAAAAATGCAAGGAAATCCTTGAAATATAGCGGTTTCGGGTTGTTTTCAAAGATGCATTCCTATATAATAACAACTATATGATGCCTGCCATAGATGAAGGGGCAGAGACATCCACGATACAACAAAATGGAGGAACAAAAGATGGACGCAAAGACAAGCTTAAAGGGAAGAAGTTTCTTAACATTAAAAGACTTTACACCAGAAGAAATTGGTTATTTTTTAGATTTAGCAGCAAAATTAAAAGCAGATAAGAAAAAAGGGATCACAGGAAACAGTCTAAAAGGGAAAAATATTGCTCTTTTATTTGAAAAACCAAGTACAAGAACAAGATGTTCATTTACGATCGGATGTGTCGATGAAGGTGCACACCCAGAATATTTAGGAAAAGATGATATTCAGTTAGGTCACAAAGAATCTGTAGAAGATACAGCAAGAGTTCTTGGAAGAATGTTTGACGGAATCGAATTCCGTGGATTCTTACATGAGAATGTAGAGAAATTAGCAAAATACAGCGGAGTTCCAGTATGGAATGGTTTAACAGATGATTACCATCCAACACAGATTTTAGCTGACTTCTTAACATTAAGAGAACAGTTTGGTGAGATCAAAGGATTAAACTTTGTCTTCGCCGGAGACGGAAGAAACAACATGAGCAACTCTTTAATGATCGGATGCAGCAAGATGGGATTAAACTTCACATGCTTAGCACCAAAGAGCTTATGGCCAAATGAAGAACTGGTAAAACAGTGTGAAGAATATGCAAAAGAATCTGGAGCTAAGATCCGTTTTACAGAAGATGTGAAAGAAGCGGTAGAAGGTGCAGACTGCATTTACACAGATGTATGGGCATCTATGGGTGAAGAAGACAAGGCAGCAGAGAGAATCGCTTTATTAAGACCATATCAGGTAAATAAAGAGATGTTAGAGATGACAGGAAAAGATTCCACAGTTGTTATGCACTGTCTTCCAGCAGTTAAGGGACATGAGATCACAGAAGATGTCTTCGAACATTTTGCAGATGTGATCTTTGATGAAGCAGAAAACCGTATGCATACAATTAAAGCTGTTATGGTAGCAACTTTAGGAGAATATTAGGAGATAAAAATATTCAATGAAAAGTAAGATTCTGAAAGAATTAAAGAATACAGGTGATTATGTATCCGGACAGCAGCTTTGTGAGCGGTTGGGAGTTTCAAGAACAGCTGTCTGGAAGCATATCAAAGCATTAAGAGCAGAAGGATATGAAATTGATTCTGTGACCAACAAGGGATATAAACTGGTCATGGAGCCAGATCTCTTAACAAAAGAAGAGGTATCATCCTGTCTTCATACCAAATGGCTTGGAAAAGATCTTCATTGTTATGAGACAATGGATTCCACAAACCTTGAGATCCGTCGTCTGGCAGAAGCAGGTGCAGAACATGGTGCTGTTGCAATTACAGAAGAACAGACGATGGGAAAAGGAAGAAGAGGGCGAAGCTGGATGGCTAAGGCTGGTTCAGCGATTGCAATGAGTTTTCTTTTAAAGCCACAGATCGAAGCACAGAATTCATCCATGCTTACATTAGTGACAGCACTAGCGGTCAATGAAGCAATATGTGAGACAACAGGAATTCATGCCAAGATCAAATGGCCGAATGACATCATTGTAAATGGCAAGAAGATCTGTGGAATCTTAACAGAGATGAGTCTTCAGATGGATGAGATCAATTACATTGTGGTAGGACTTGGCATCAATGTAAATATTGAAGAATTTCCAGAAGATTTGAGTGACAAAGCGACATCACTTCAGATCGAGGGAGGCAGAAAGATCAAGAGAGCACCACTGGCGGCAAAAGTATTAGAATGCTTTGAAAAATATTACGAGATATTCTTAAAGACAGAAGATCTCAGTATGTTACAGGATGAATACAACAAACTTCTTGTACATACAGGACAGAAGATCCGTGTGATCCGCGGATCCAAAGAGGAAACATTTTTATCAAAAGGGATCAATCATCGTGGAGAATTACTGGTAGAGGATGAAGATGGAAAGGTATCAGAAGTTTCATCCGGAGAGGTATCAGTAAGAGGTATCTTGGGATACGTATAAGAGATTCCGAGAATATATACAAGAAACAAGGAGAAATACAAAAACATGTATCAGGATAAAGTTACATTATGCGGTTCCAATGCATATGAGAAAAAATATTATCTGAATCCGGATTTTAACGGATTACCAGAACAGATCAAACAGGAACTGCAGATTGCATGTGTACTATTTACAGCAGAAGTCGGCGGAGTCTTGACATTAGAGTTCGATGAAGAAGGCAAATTAAATTTTGTTACTCATGTGGAAGATAATGATTTCTTTTACGATGAGATCGGAAGTGAACTGATGATCAAGAAACTAAGACAGGAAAAACAGGATTTCTGGGAGTCCTTGGAACTATATTATAGAATATTCCTTTTGGGGGAAGATGAGGTATAAATTATGTTATTAGCACTCGATGTTGGAAATACAAACATAACGATCGGTGTTTTCAAAAGAAAAGAGATTATAGAAGTATTTCGTATTACAACAAAGTTACCAAGAACATCCGACGAATTCGGAATTCTGATTTCAAATTTATTAAAAGAAAAAGGTTTAGATGAGCATGAAGTGAAAGCAGCGATCATCGGATCAGTCGTGCCAAACATCATGCATTCACTGACAAGTGGTCTGATCAAATATTTTGATGTAAAACCAATTATCGTAGGACCTGGAATCAAGACAGGGATCAATCTTGGAAGATTTAATCCAAGAGAAGTCGGTGCAGACAGAATCGTGGATCTCGTCGCAGGATATGAGATTTACGGCGGACCGGCATTAGTCATTGATTATGGAACGGCAACAACATACGATGTTGTCACAGAAAATGGTGTATTCTTAGCAGGAGTGATCGCACCAGGAATTCGTACTTCAGCGAATGTATTATACAGAGACGCTGCACGACTTCCAGAGATCGAGATCATAAAACCTAAGACGATCCTTGCAAATAGTACGATCGACAGTATGCAGGCAGGATTGTATTATGGAGTTGTCGGTGAGACAAAATATATGGTACAAAAGATGAAAGAAGAAACAGGTTTTGATAACATGAAAGTTATCGCAACCGGAGGTCTTGGAAAGATGATCGCGCAGACAGTCGATGAAATCGATTACTACGATTCGACATTAACATTGAAGGGATTACAGATCATTTATGAGAAACAATAAATTAAAACCTTTAGTTATTGGAGATATTACAATCAAACATCCATTAGCACTTGCACCGATGGCAGGAGTGACTGATCTTCCATACCGTCTGTTATGTAAGGAACAGGGCGCAGGAATGATGTGTACCGAGATGGTAAGTGCCAAAGGATTATACTATGGAAACCGCAAATCCGAGCCGCTGATGGCAACCGATCCGAAAGAAATGCCAGTAGCGATCCAGATCTTTGGATCAGATCCAGAGATCATGGGACAGATGGCAGCGAAAGTAAATGATGGAAGATTTCAGATGATCGACATCAACATGGGCTGTCCGGTTCCAAAGATCGTGAACAACGGTGATGGATCAGCCTTGATGAAGAATCCGGAATTAGCAGGAAAAGTGATCAAAGCAGTTGTTGATGCCGTTGATATCCCGGTTACAGTGAAGATCCGAAAAGGATTTAACGATGATCTGGTTAACGCACCAGAGATGGCACAGGTTGCACAGGAGAATGGAGCAGCAGCTGTTGCAGTTCATGGAAGAACAAGAGAACAGTATTATTCAGGAACGGCAGACTGGTCGATCATCCAGAAGGTAAAAGAAGCTGTTGATATCCCAGTCATTGGAAATGGTGACATCACATGTGCCAAGGATGTATTAAGAATGCAGGAAGAGACAGGCTGTGACGGATTTATGATCGGAAGAAGAGCCAAGGGAAATCCATGGATCTTCAAAGAGATCTTACATTTCTTTGAGACAGGAGAAGAACTTGCTCGTCCATCTTTAGAAGAAGTTGTGGCTATGATGTTAAGACATGGACAGATGATGATCGACTTTAAAGGAGAATACATCGGAGTCCGTGAGATGCGAAAACATGTTGCATGGTATACATTTGGTTTTCCAGGGGCAGCAAAACTTCGTGAGAAGGTAAATCATACAGAGACATACGAAGATTTAGAAGAATTACTGCAAACTTATCTCAAAGCCAATCATTAGACGGATTAGCAATTGACAAAAGAAACTTAGGTAAGCTATAATTAATCAGTTAACATTTAGAACGAAAGGAATAGTGTTATGGCAGAGGCAAAGAAGAATATATTAACCCCAGACGGTTTAAAAGCATTAGAAGATGAATTACAAGAATTAAAAGTCGTAAGACGTAAAGAGATCGCACAGAAGATCAAAGAAGCAAGAGAACAGGGTGACTTATCAGAGAACGCGGAATATGATGCAGCCAAAGACGAACAGCGTGATATGGAAGCACGTATCGAAGAGATCGAACAGATCTTAAAGAACGCTGTTGTTATCGATGAGAAATTCGAAAAAGGTGTAATAAGCCTTGGATGTCACGTATTATTAGAAGATATCACTCTTGGAAAAGAAGTAACATACCATATCGTAGGTTCTACAGAAGCAGATA
>OGDN01002712.1_pt1 | contig 21485 bp, 14 predicted proteins | sample 1570271 | NCBI WGS metagenome assembly OGDN01 (sample SAMEA4384481, study PRJEB24528) | human gut metagenome | reverse complement strand
ATCACCATCAGCTTGGTGTTTGCGTTCAGCGTTTGCTTTTTCAAAATCTGATACACTCTTTTTCGTACCTCCTTGCGATTGTCGCATCGAACATTTTACATTATACTGTATCGCTTTAAGCAACGCAAGTGAAAATGCAAAATCAGCAGTAAAAATGGGCAGAATCGATGAAAACACACCTTGTTTGTCAAAAAAATAACTGGTTTGACGAAAGCTTCACAAAGCCGGACGGCAGTAAAACAGCATAATGTCGGTTTTCGGAACCCAGCCGCAGGCTGTGCGCGTGCGTACATGACACCAGCCGTTCTGTTCGCACAGGATGAACAGGCGCGCACCGCTTGCTGCACTGCCGACAATCGGCGCGGAGCGAATCGGATCGGAGTGCAACAGGAGAAGCGCGCCGCGCGGCTCGGCGCAGGCCGTGCGAAACGCAGGCGATACATATATAACAGGGGACATAGGGCACCTCCTTGTGGTTAATGCAGACTATGCTGCGAAAATGCAGAGCGTTAATTGGCAATTAACGAATTACCGATGGCTTGTGTCATGATTACTGAAAAAATAAATGCTTTTCCATATTTTTTCGCTGAAATTTAGGTTGCATTATTATAGAACGCGCTGTATAATAATCAATATTAGAAAGAGATGCCCGTTTTGCACGGGTCAAATCGGAAGGAGTTAACACAAATGAAGAAGTTTTCCATTGCTATGCTGAGCATGGTACTGGCAGGTTCTATGCTGCTGACCGGCTGCGGCGGCTCCAAGACCGCTGATTCCAGCAGCGACGCACAGGATTCCACCACATCTACCTCTGCGGACGGCGGCACGCTGCGCATGGGCACTAACGCTACTTTCCCGCCGTACGAGTTCGTTGGCGACGACGGCAACGTACAGGGCATCGATGCGGACATCGCTGCTGCTATCGCTGACAAGCTGGGCATGAAGCTCGAGGTCACCGATATGGAGTTCGATTCCCTGATTCCGGCGCTGCAGAGCGACACCATCGACGTGGCGCTGGCTGGCATGACCGTTACCCCGGATCGTCAGGAGAACGTAGATTTCTCGGATTCCTACGCAAAGGGCGTTCAGGTCATCATCGTTAAGGACGGTTCCGATATCGCTTCTCCGGATGATCTGGAGGGCAAGAACATCGGCGTTCAGACCGGCACCACCGGCGACATCTACTGCACCGGTGACTACGGTCAGGAGCATGTAAAGCAGTTCAACAACGGTCCGCTCGCAGTTGCTGCACTGGTAAATGATCAGATCGACTGCGTTGTTATCGACCAGGAGCCGGCTAAGAACTATGTTGCTGCAAACAGCGGCCTCAAGATCCTCGACACCGCTTACGCTGACGAGGATTACGCGATCGCTATCAAGAAGGGCAACACCGAGCTGCTCGACAAGGTAAACGGCGCTCTGAAGGAGCTCGAGGGTGACGGCATCCTGCAGTCCATCGTTGACAAGTATATCAGCGCTGACTCCGCAGCACAGTAAATCAACAAACGCGTACAAAGGAAGAGGGACGGTTCAGCGCCGCCCCTCTTTTGCAGTAAAATGAAAAGAAAGAGGGGATGACCTGTGAACGGTATTACAATGGACCAGTGGCTGAAAATTGTACCGGATTCGGTTGTCAATCTGCCGGAGGGTCTGCGGAACCTGCTGTTCCAGCTGTACCAGACCTTTATCGCAGCGGACCGCTGGAAATGGTTCCTGAACGGTCTGAAAATCACATTTGCGGTCACGATCGGTGCACTGATCCTCGGTGTTATCATCGGTCTGCTGATCGCTATAGTCCGCACGGCGCATGATTCCCGCCGCATGGGCAAAAGCAACATCATTCTGAGCATTCTCAACGCAATCTGCAAGCTGTATCTGACCGTCATCCGCGGTACGCCTATGATGGTTCAGCTGCTGATCATGGGCTTTGTTATCATGGTGCCTAAGGATGATACAGCGCGTCTGGTGTGCGGCATCGTTACACTGGGCATCAACTCGGGCGCGTATGTTGCCGAGATCGTGCGCGGCGGCCTGATGTCGGTCAATCCGGGTCAGATGGAGGCCGGCCGTTCGCTCGGCTTGAACTACGCACAGACCATGCGTCTGATCGTCATTCCGCAGGCAATCAAGAACATTCTTCCGGCACTTGGCAATGAGATGATCACCCTGCTGAAGGATACCTCGCTCGTGTCGGTCATCGCGCTGCGCGACGTGACCAAGCAGGCACAGAATATTGTGTCCAATACCTATCAGGCCTATGTGCCGTATGTCAGCCTTGCGATCATCTATCTGGTGCTCGTTATCATCCTGACCAAGCTGCTCGGCATTTTTGAGAGGAGGCTGCGCGAAAGTGATCGACGTTAAAAACCTGCACAAATCCTTTGGCAACCATGAGGTGCTCAAGGGTGTCAACGAGCATATCGAGAAGGGCGAGAAGGTCGTAGTCATCGGCCCGTCTGGCTCGGGCAAGTCCACTTTTCTGCGCTGCCTGAACCTGCTCGAGGAGCCGACCGGCGGCGAAATTATCTTCGAGGGACAGAACATCACCGCCAAGGACACGGATATCAATCTGGTGCGCCGCCGTATGGGCATGGTGTTCCAGCAGTTCAACCTGTTCCCGCACCTGACCGTGCGCGAGAATATCAAGCTGGCACCGGTCAAGCTCAAGGTCATGACCGATGAAGAGGCGGACAAGCGTGCGCTCGAGCTGCTTGCGCGTGTCGGTCTGCCGGACAAGGCGGACAGCTATCCGGCACAGCTTTCCGGCGGTCAGCAGCAGCGTATCGCCATCGCGCGTGCGCTGGCAATGAATCCGGATGTGATGCTGTTCGACGAGCCGACCTCGGCGCTTGACCCGGAAATGGTCGGCGAGGTTCTGGAAATCATGAAGGAGCTGGCTGATGACGGCATGACCATGGTTGTTGTTACCCACGAGATGGGCTTTGCCCGCGAGGTTGCAACGCGCGTGCTGTTCATGGACGGCGGCAATATCGTAGAGCAGAACGAGCCGAATGAGTTCTTCGCAAATCCGCAGCATCCGCGCTTAAAAGACTTTCTGTCGAAAGTCCTCTAAGGGGGACGCTGTCCCCCTTAGATACCGGAAAAGTTCCCAAGGAAACTTTTCCGGATATCCCCCTCTCGTCCGCACGGCGGACGAGGTCGCGCCGCCGCGGCGCGAGCAGTGGGATAAAAGTCAGGTACACGCCCTGACTTTTATGGGGAATTTTATGCGGTCTGCTGCGGCAGACCTGTCCCTGCCTGTTTCGGCGTTGCCGAAAGGCGTCAGGGAATGCGAAAAGGCACGCCTTTGGCGTGCCTTTTCTGTTCTTTGGGGTTTGCGGTGTTTTTTTCTTCGGCTTCGCTCGAAAGCGTGGTTTCGAGCGAGAACAACAAAGGGAGAGGACAAAACCTCTCCCTTTTTGTGCAATTATTGTTTGCCGTGCGCTTGACGGATATATTAAAAACATGGTATAATGGTTTGCTGCTGAAAGTTGCAGGCTTTTCTCTATGCCTGTCATTATGTTAGCACTGTCTGATGAAAAAAGCAAGACGAAAGAATGAAGTTTTTACAACGCCGCCGGGCGTATCAACCAACACCAACAGCCGAAAGAAACGGAGTGATCAAAGCACATGAAGGTGAAAGACGTACAGCACGGCAAAACCACACGAAAGAGCTTTGCACGAATCGAAGAGATTCTCGAAATGCCGAATCTCATCGAGGTGCAGAAGAAGTCTTACGAATGGTTCCTGGATCAGGGCCTGCGTGAGGTTTTTGACGATACCGCGTCCATCACGGACTACACCGGAAATCTGGAGCTTTCCTTCCTCGATTTTTCGATGGACGAGGAGCCGAAGTACAGCATTGAGGAGTGCAAGGCACGAGATGCAACGTATGCAACTCCGCTGAAGGTCCGCATGCGTCTGCGCAACAAGGAGACCGGCGAGATCAAGGAGCAGGAGATCTTCATGGGTGACTTCCCGAAGATGACCCACGCTGCTACCTTCATCATCAACGGTGCAGAACGCGCGATCGTATCTCAGCTCGTTCGTTCTCCGGGCGTATACTACGGCAAGGAGCTTGACAAGACCGACAAGGTTCTGCTCTCCGCTACCGTAATCCCGTACCGCGGCGCATGGCTCGAGTACGAGACCGATGCAAACGACGTTTTCTACGTTCGCATTGATAAAAACCGCAAGATTCCGATCACCAGCTTTATCCGTGCCATCGGTGTTAAGACCGATGCCGAGATCAAGGAGCTGTTCGGTGAGGACCCGCTGATCGTTGCAACCCTCGACAAGGACCCGGCGCACACCGCCGAGGAAGCCCTCATCGAGATCTACAAGAAGATGCGTCCGGGCGAGCCGCCCTCTGTGGAGTCGGCTACCTCTCTGATGGACGCCATGTTCTTCGATATGCGCCGCTACGACATTTCCGCAGTCGGCCGCTACAAGTACAACAAGAAGCTGAACATCGCACGCCGCATCACCGGCCACAAGCTGGTAAATGCAGTCGCTGACCCGATGACCGGCGAGGTTCTGGCAGAGGCCGGCGAGGTTCTCTCCCGCGAGAAGGCAACCATGATGGCTGCCCGCGGCGTAAACAGCGTTGTGATCGAGTCTGCTGAAGGCACTGCTGTTAAGGTATTCGGCAACGGCATGGTAGACGTAAACGATTTCTCCGAGTACCTCGGCGGCGCAACCGCAGAGGATCTGGGTCTCAAGGAGAAGGTTCGCTTCACCGTCCTCAAGGAGATCATCGACTCCGGCGTACAGGGCGACGAGCTGAAGAAGACCGTGAAGGAGCGTCACTTCGATCTGGTTCCGAAGACCATCATCGTTGATGATATGCTCGCTTCCATCTGCTATCTGCTCAACCTCGGTCACGGCATCGGCACGGTTGACGATATCGACCATCTGGGCAACCGCCGTCTGCGCTGCGTAGGCGAGCTGCTACAGAACCAGTTCCGCATCGGCTTCTCCCGCATGGAGCGTGTTATCCGCGAGCGCATGACCATTCAGGATCTCGACGTTGTTACGCCGCAGTCCCTGATCAACATCCGTCCGGTAACCGCAGCCATCAAGGAGTTCTTCGGTTCTTCTCCGCTGTCGCAGTTCATGGATCAGAACAACCCGCTGGCTGAGCTGACCCACAAGCGCCGTATGTCTGCCCTCGGCCCCGGCGGTCTGTCCCGTGACCGTGCATCCTTCGAGGTTCGAGACGTACACTACTCTCACTACGGCCGTCTGTGCCCGATCGAGACCCCTGAAGGTCCTAACATCGGCCTGATCTCCTATCTGGCAACCTACGCCCGCATCAACGACTTCGGCTTTATCGAGGCGCCGTACCGCGTTATCGAAAAGACCAAGGACGAGGAAACCGGCGAGGTCCGCTGCCACGTTACCGACGAGGTTCGCTACATGACCGCGGACGTCGAGGACGAGTACATCGTCTGCCAGGCTACCGAGCCGCTCGACGAGAACAACAACCTCGTAAACGACCGTGTAACCTGCCGTATGCGCGACGAGTTCGTCGAGGTAGATCGCAAGGACGTTGACCTGATGGACGTTTCTCCGCGCATGATGATCTCGGTTGCTACCGCATTCATCCCGTTCCTCGACCACGACGACGCAAACCGCGCACTGATGGGCGCGAACATGCAGCGTCAGGCCGTACCGCTGCTCCGCACCGAGGCTCCGATCGTTGCAACCGGCATGGAGTACAAGGCAGCTGTTGACTCCGGTACGATTCCGCTGGCAGAGGGTGACGGCGTTGTTACCCGCGTAACCGCCCGCGAGGTTTGCGTACACTATGACAACGGCACCGACAAGACCTATCCGCTGACCAAGTTCATGCGTTCCAACCAGTCCACCTGTATCAACATGCGCCCGATCGTTGATCTGGGCGAGCGTGTCAAGGCAGGCGACGTTCTGTCCGACGGCCCGTCTACCGATCAGGGCGAGGTTGCACTGGGCAAGAATGCCCTCATCGGCTTCATGACCTGGGAAGGCTACAACTACGAGGACGCTGTACTGCTGAACGAGCGTCTGGTACGCGACGATGTTTACACCTCCATCCATATCGAGGAGTACGAGTCCGAATCCCGTGATACCAAGCTCGGACCTGAGGAGATCACCCGTGATATCCCGAACGTCGGCGAGGACGCACTCCGCAACCTCGATGAGCGCGGCATCATCCGCGTCGGCGCTGAGGTTCATGCCGGCGACATCCTGGTCGGCAAGGTTACCCCGAAGGGCGAGACTGAGCTGACCGCAGAGGAGCGCCTGCTCCGCGCGATCTTCGGTGAGAAGGCCCGCGAGGTTCGTGATACCTCTCTGCGTGCGCCGCACGGCGAATCCGGTATCGTTGTAGACGTTAAGGTATTTACCCGCGAGAACGGCGACGAGCTGTCTCCCGGTGTCAACATGGTTGTCCGCGTTTATATCGCGCAGAAGCGCAAGATCTCTGTCGGCGATAAGATGGCAGGCCGTCATGGTAACAAGGGTGTCGTTTCCCGCATTCTGCCGCAGGAGGATATGCCGTTCCTGGAGGATGGCCGTCCGCTCGACATCGTACTGAACCCGCTGGGCGTACCGTCCCGAATGAACATCGGTCAGGTGCTCGAGGTTCACCTTGGCTTCGCTGCCAAGAAGCTCGGCTGGAAGGTCGAGACCCCGGTATTTGACGGCGCAACGCTCGAGGATATCAAGGAGACGCTGGTTGCAGCAGGCGTTAACGAGGACGGCAAGAGCGTCGTATACGACGGCCGTACCGGTGAGAAGTTCGATAACCGCGTAACCGTTGGTTATATGTACTACCTCAAGCTGCATCATCTGGTAGACGATAAGATCCATGCCCGTTCGACCGGCCCGTACTCGCTCGTAACCCAGCAGCCTCTGGGCGGCAAGGCGCAGTTCGGCGGCCAGCGCTTCGGCGAGATGGAAGTTTGGGCGCTGGAAGCATACGGCGCCGCATATACCCTGCAGGAGATCCTGACCGTCAAGTCCGACGATATCACCGGCCGTGTCAAGACCTACGAGGCGATCGTCAAGGGTCACAACGTACCGCAGCCGGGCGTTCCGGAATCCTTCAAGGTACTCACCAAGGAGCTGCAGGCTCTGTGTCTGGATATTCAGGTTCTGGACGAGAACATGGAAGTGATCGAGCTGTCTGAGGACGACGACGAGGAGACCGCTGAGTACACCCGTCCGATGGAGCAGGCTGTCTCCGGCGCGGATGACGAGTTCACCGCAGCAGGCTTCGGCATCAACGATGCCGAGGAAGGCGACACCGATCTCTTTGCACTGGATAACCCCGCCGAGGATGGCGGTGACGATGCCGAAGGTGATTTCGACGACGGTCTGGGCGAATAAGGCTGAGCGTAAGTGAAATCATCTGTGAATAGGGAAGGAGCATCTTAAAATATATGGGATATCATACGTTTAACGCCATTAAGATCGGTCTGGCTTCGCCCGAGCTGATCCGCCAGTGGTCTTACGGCGAGGTAAAGAAGCCCGAAACCATTAACTACCGTACGCTCAAGCCGGAACGCGATGGCCTGTTCTGTGAGCGTATCTTTGGACCGACCAAGGACTGGGAGTGCCACTGCGGCAAGTACAAGAAGGTCCGCTTCAAGGGCAAGATCTGCGACAAGTGCGGCGTTGAGGTCACCAAGGCCAAGGTCCGCCGCGAGCGCATGGGCCACATTGAGCTGGCAGCGCCGGTATCGCACATCTGGTACTTCAAGGGCATCCCGTCCCGCATGGGCCTGATCCTTGATATCAGCCCGCGTGTACTGGAGAAGGTCCTGTACTTTGCAAACTATATCGTAATTGATCCGGGCGACACGCCGCTGATGAAGAAGCAGATCCTGACCGAGGCTGAGTACCGCGACATGCGTGAAAAGTACGACGAGGACTTCCGTGCCGGCATGGGCGCGGAGTCCATTAAGGAGCTGCTCGCGGAGCTGGATCTCGACCAGCTCTCCAAGGAGCTGACCGCAGAGCTGCGTGAGGCTTCCGGCCAGAAGCGCCTGCGCATCATCAAGCGACTGGAGGTTGTAGAATCCTTCCGTCTGTCGCACAACCGTCCGGAGTGGATGATCATGGATGTTGTTCCGGTCATCCCGCCGGAAATCCGCCCGATGGTACAGCTGGACGGCGGCCGCTTCGCAACGAGCGACCTGAACGACCTGTACCGCCGCGTCATCAACCGCAACAACCGCCTCAAGCGCCTGCTCGAGCTGGGTGCGCCGGACATCATCGTGCGCAACGAGAAGCGCATGCTGCAGGAGGCTGTTGACGCCCTGATCGATAACGGCCGCCGCGGCCGCCCGGTCACCGGCCCGAACAACCGTGCACTCAAGTCCCTGTCCGACATGCTGAAGGGCAAGCAGGGCCGTTTCCGTCAGAACCTGCTCGGCAAGCGAGTTGACTACTCCGGCCGTTCGGTTATTGTCGTAGGCCCGGACCTGAAGATCTATCAGTGCGGTCTGCCGAAGGAAATGGCACTCGAGCTGTTCAAGCCGTTCGTTATGAAGAAGCTGGTTGAGGACGGCACCGCACAGAACATCAAGTCTGCCAAGAAGATGGTAGAGCGCGCAAAGCCCGAGGTATGGGACGTGCTCGAGGGCATCATCAAGGGTCATCCGGTTATGCTGAACCGTGCACCGACCCTGCACCGTCTGGGCATTCAGGCGTTCGAGCCGGTCCTCGTAGAAGGCCGTGCGATCCGCCTGCATCCGCTGGTATGTACCGCATTCAACGCCGACTTCGACGGTGACCAGATGGCAGTTCACGTTCCGCTGTCCGCAGAGGCACAGGCTGAGGCCCGTCTGCTGATGCTGTCCGCGAACAACCTGCTCAAGCCGCAGGACGGCAAGCCGGTTACCATTCCGTCTCAGGATATGGTCCTCGGCTCCTACTACCTGACCATCGACCGCGATACCGAGCCGGGCGCCGGCAAGGTATTCCGCAATGTGGACGAGGCTCTGATGGCGTACAACGAGGGTATCGTTGGCATTCACGCGCCGATCAAGGTACGTCTGTCCAAGGAAGTAAACGGCAAGACCGAGTCCGCTATCGTAGACGCGACTCCGGGCCGCCTGATCTTCAACGAGCGCATCCCGCAGGATCTCGGCTTTGTTGACCGCTCGGATCCGTCCAAGAAGTTTGATCTTGAGATCATGTTCACCTGCGGCAAGAAGGAGCTTGGCAAGATCATTGACAAGTGTATCCGCGTACACGGCTTCCATATCACCGCTGAGGTGCTCGACTCCATCAAGGCGATGGGCTACAAGTACTCCACCAAGGGTGCACTGACCGTAGCCGTAGCCGACATGCTCGTGCCGGACGGCAAGGACGAGATGATCCGCGAGTCCGAGAAGAAGGTTGCCAAGATCGACCGCAAGTACAAGCGCGGCTTTATCACCGATCAGGAGCGCTACCGTCTGACCGTAGCCGAGTGGGAAGAAACCACCAAGAAGGTTACCGCAAAGCTGCAGGCCAACATGAAGGAGCAGCGCTACAACCCGATTCACATGATGGCGGATTCCGGTGCCCGTGGTTCTATCAACCAGATCCGTCAGCTGGCCGGTATGCGAGGCCTGATGGCATCCGCCTCCGGTAAGACCATCGAAATCCCGATCAAGTCCAACTTCCGTGAAGGCCTGACCGTACTCGAATACTTCATCGCTGCCCGCGGCGCTCGAAAGGGCATGGCCGATACCGCACTGCGTACCGCTGACTCGGGTTACCTGACCCGCCGTCTGGTAGACGTTTCTCAGGACGTTATCATCCGCGAGGACGACTGCGGCGCAACCAAGGGTATCTGGGTAGAGGATATCAAGGAAGGCAACCAGATCATCGAGCCGCTGCGCGAGCGTCTGCTCGGCCGCTTCCCGGTTGACGATATCGTAAATCCGGAGACCGGCGAGGTTATCGTACCGAAGAGCAAGATGATGACCGAGGCTGACGCCGATGCGGTTGTCGGCGCAGGCATCACCCGCGTTCAGATCCGCTCCGTGCTCGAGTGCCGTGCCCGCAAGGGTGTCTGCGCGCACTGCTACGGCATCAACCTGGCAATGGGCACGCCGGTCGGCAAGGGCGAGGCTGTCGGTATCATCGCAGCACAGTCCATCGGCGAGCCGGGTACCCAGCTTACCATGCGTACCTTCCATACCGGCGGTGTCGCAGGTTCGGATATTACGCAGGGTCTTCCGCGAGTTGAGGAGCTGTTCGAGGCCCGCAAGCCGAAGAAGGCTGCAACGCTTGCCGAGATCGGCGGCGTGGTCTCCATCGAGGAGTCCAAGCGCACCACCGTCAAGACCGTCAACATCGTCAACCCGCAGACCGGCGATATGCGTTCCTACCAGCTGGCTTCGTCCTCTGGTATCCGCGTAACCGACGGTCAGGAGGTCCCGCAGGGCTTCCAGCTGAACGAAGGCTCGCTCAACCCGCATGACATTCTGCGTATCCTCGATCCTCGCGCCGTTCACGACTACGAGATCAAGGAAGTTCAGAAGGTTTACCGTCAGCAGGGCGTAGATATCAACGATAAGCATATCGAGGTTATCGTTCGTCAGATGATGCGCAAGGTTCGCGTTGAGGACGCAGGCGACGCAGAGGTTCTGCCGGGTTCTGTTATGGACTGGCTCGAGTTCGAGGATTACAACAACAAGGTGCAGGCACGCATCGACGCCGGCGAGGAAGGTCTCCGTCTGGCTATTGCGGAGCCGACCCTCATGGGTATCACCAAGGCATCCCTCGCAACCGATTCGTGGATGTCCGCTGCATCCTTCCAGGAGACTACCCGCGTGCTGACCGACGCTGCGATCAAGGGCAAGGTCGATCCGCTGATGGGCCTGAAGGAGAACGTAATCATCGGCAAGCTGATTCCGGCCGGCTCGGGTGTGTCCGATTACTGCACCGGTCACTACGAGCAGACTGTAAATCTCGACTGATTTGCAGAAAGCCGAAAACGCTGTATAGATTAAACAAAACAGGGGAACACTGTAAGGTGTTCTCCTGTTTTTGCTTGTGCCGAATGGAAAATTGAGAATGGAGAATTATCGAAAGAGTGGAAATTGCGCAGAGATAAGCATAATATCAGAAAAAGTTCGCAGGTGCCGTCCGTCATAACGCGCAAACGAGTTGCGCGGCACGGTTGTCGCGCCCCGCGTAGAGTAGACCGCATGTGTAGCAGTACGGTATCCGACAATGCGAATATGTGGATACATGGGCGCGCAAAGTGCGTCCTGCGGAAGAAAAAATCCTCTGCCGTTCCCTTATAGTCTCAGCTCTGCAAATTTCGCCTTGCTATCTAAGGGAAAAGGGGAGATTCACAAGAGGGTGGAAAACCGTAGGTTGTCTATCCTCTTGTGCCCCCGCCGGGTAGGCGAGATTCCCTCGCTTCGCAAGCGTCGATTTCCGCGAAAATCCTCTGGAAAAGAAATTTCTCGTAAAAAATAAAAAAAATCGAGAAAACACTTGACAACAGGGGGACAAACCCGTATACTATGGGAGTATGCCGTATAGGAGGAATATTATGCTTTCAGAACTTCACACGGCGCACAAGGTGATCGGTGTAAAGCAGTCGAAAAAAGCGATTCGGGACGGCGCAGCCGCACAGGTCTTTGTTGCGCTGGACGCAGAAAAACGAGTCGTCGGACCGATTTATGAGCTTTGCAGTGAACACGGTATGGAAGTTACCGAGGTCACCACGATGACGGAGCTCGGCGATGCGGTCGGCATTGATGTCGGCGCGGCAGTAGTCGTTGTTCTGCACTGATTTTTCTTTGTTGAATTGCGCAAAACGCGCTTTTCATAAATATCTTTGAAAGAAGGAGGAAATAAAATGCCAACTTTTAACCAACTCGTCCGTAAGGGTCGTGAGGCAGTCGTTACCAAGTCTACGGCACCGGCTCTTCAGGTAGGCTACAACTCTCAGAAGAAGAAGGCTACCGATCAGTCCGCTCCGCAGAAGCGCGGCGTTTGCACCACGGTTAAGACCATGACCCCGAAGAAGCCGAACTCTGCTCTTCGTAAGGTAGCTCGTGTAAAGCTGACCAACCAGATGGAAGTTTCCGCTTACATCCCCGGTGAAGGCCACAACCTGCAGGAGCACTCTGTAGTTATGGTTCGCGGCGGTCGTGTAAAGGACCTTCCTGGTGTTCGTTACCACATCATCCGTGGTACTCTGGATACCCAGGGTGTTGCTAACCGTCGTCAGGCTCGTTCCAAGTACGGTGCTAAGCGCCCGAAGGCAGGCAAGTAATCTGCGCCTGACCGCGCATATCGTCGTTGCACCCACACTTGCGTACCTTTGTACGCGGCGTGCGGGATGCGCCTAGATCTGCACGATCATGCTTGATTACTCCTGTACAGTTACAATATGTGCTGTGCAGCCTGTAATGAGCCAACCCACAAGGTTTTGCGAGAAAGTTATTTTTCAGCAAAGCAGCTATGCTTTGTCTGAGGCATTTTAGTTCCGATTGCATAAATCGGGCCTTTACCTCGGACAGGCATGAACAACGGCGGTCAAAGATCCGCCGAAGTACCTATGAAATCAAATATTTTTGAAGGAGGGAAGTAAAGTGCCAAGAAGAGGTAATGTCCCCAAGAGAGACGTTCTGCCCGATCCGCTTTATAATTCCAAGCTCGTCACCAAGCTGGTAAACTCTATCATGCTCGACGGCAAGAAAGGCGTTTCGCAGAAGGTTGTTTATGGTGCTTTCGATATCGTTCGTGAAAAGACCGGTCGTGAACCGCTGGAGGTTTTCACCGAGGCTATGGAAAACATCATGCCGACCCTGGAAGTTAAGGCTCGCCGTGTAGGCGGCGCTACCTACCAGGTGCCGATGGAAGTTCGCCCGGAGCGTCGTCAGACCCTGGGCCTGCGTTGGATCACCAAGTACTCCCGCGCTCGTTCTGAAAAGACCATGCGTGAGCGTCTGGCAGGCGAGATCCTGGACGCTTGCAACAATCTGGGCGGTGCTGTTAAGAAGCGCGAGGATACCCACAAGATGGCAGAGGCGAACAAGGCGTTCGCACACTACCGCTATTAATCTGTCGGTTTCCGCATAACGCTTTGAAAGGAGAGCAATATGCCTAGAGAATATTCCCTGGAAAGAACCAGAAATATCGGCATCATGGCGCACATCGACGCCGGTAAGACCACTACCACCGAGCGTATTCTGTATTACACCGGTGTAAACCATAAGATCGGCGATACCCATGACGGTACCGCTACCATGGACTGGATGGAGCAGGAGCAGGAGCGTGGTATCACCATCACCTCCGCTGCTACCACCTGCCACTGGTCCGGTTCTACTCATCAGTTCCCGGAGCATCGTATCAACATCATCGACACCCCGGGCCACGTTGACTTTACCGTAGAGGTAGAGCGCTCCCTGCGTGTACTGGACGGTTCTGTAACCGTATTCTGTGCAAAGGGCGGCGTAGAGCCGCAGTCTGAGACCGTTTGGCATCAGGCTGACAAGTACAAGGTTCCGCGTATGGCGTTCGTAAACAAGATGGACATCATGGGTGCTGACTTCTACAACGTAGTCGGCATGATGAAGGACCGTCTGAAGTGCAACGCTGTCCCGGTTCAGCTGCCGATCGGCTCTGAGGATACCTTCAAGGGTATCATCGACCTGATCACCATGCGCGCTGAGGTTTACTACGATGACCTCGGCAAGGATATCCGCGATGAGGATATTCCGGCTGACATGATGGAGAAGGCTCAGCAGTACCACGACGAACTGTGGGAGCATGTTGCTGAGCTGGACGAGGACCTCATGATGAAGTACCTCGAGGGCGAAGAGCTGACCATTCCGGAAGTTAAGGCTGCAATCCGCAAGGGCTGTATCGCCAACGAGATCGTTCCGGTACTCTGCGGCACCGCATACCGCAACAAGGGCGTACAGCCGCTGCTGGACGCTGTTATCGAATACATGCCGGCTCCGACCGACATCCCGGACATCAAGGGTGTAAACCCGCAGACCGACGAGGAGGATTCCCGTCCGTCTTCTGATGACGCGCCGTTCTCCGCGCTGGCGTTCAAGATCGCTACCGACCCGTTCGTTGGCCGTCTGACGTTCTTCCGCGTATACTCCGGCACCATCACCGCTGGTTCCTCCGTACTGAATGCTACCAAGGATCAGCGCGAGCGTCTGGGCCGTATTCTGCAGATGCACGCTAACCATCGTCAGGATATCGACTGCGTATATTCCGGCGATATCGCTGCGGGCATCGGCTTTAAGAACACCACCACCGGCGATACGCTGTGTGATGAGAAGCACCCGATCATCCTCGAGTCTATGGAGTTCCCGGACCCGGTTATCCGTGTTGCGATCGAGCCGAAGACCAAGGCTGGTCAGGAGAAGATGGGTATCGCGCTGGCTAAGCTGGCAGAAGAGGACCCGACCTTCAAGACCTACACCGATGAGGAAACCGGCCAGACCATTATCGCTGGTATGGGTGAGCTTCATCTGGAGATCATCGTTGACCGTCTGCTGCGCGAGTTCAAGGTAGAGGCTAACGTAGGTGCTCCTCAGGTTGCTTACAAGGAGACCATCCGCCGCTCCGCTGACGTTGATCAGAAGTACGCTCGTCAGTCCGGTGGTAAGGGCCAGTACGGCCATGTTAAGATCATCGTTGAGCCGAACGAGTCCGGCAAGGGCTACGAGTTCATCAACAAGATCGTTGGCGGTGCTATCCCGAAGGAATATATCGAGCCTGTTAATCAGGGTATCCAGGGCGCTATGCAGGCTGGTATCCTCGCAGGCTACCCGGTTGTTGACGTTAAGGTAACCCTGTATGATGGCTCTTACCACGAAGTTGACTCCTCTGAAATGGCGTTCAAGATCGCTGGTTCTATGGCGTTCAAGGAAGCTATGAAGAAGGCTGATCCGGTTCTGATGGAGCCGATCATGCAGGTTGACGTAATGGTACCGGAGGAGTACATGGGCGACGTTATCGGCGACCTGAACTCCCGTCGTGGTCAGATCCAGGGCATGGAGCCGCGCGGCGGCGTACAGGCTATCTCTGCCGGCGTTCCGCTGAGCGAGATGTTCGGTTACGCAACTGCTCTGCGTTCCCGCACCCAGGGCCGTGGCCAGTACACCATGCAGCCGAGCCACTACACTGAAGTGCCGAAGAGCATTCAGGAGAAGATCATCGACAACCGTAACAAAAACAACGACTAAAATCTGCTGCACCCTATTGCATTTTTTCTCGAAATGCAGTAAAATAAATGCAACATGACTTTTAATTCATTTTACGAGGAGGATATCCACAATGGCAAAGGAAAAATTTGACCGTTCTCTGCCGCACGTTAACATTGGCACCATCGGCCACGTTGACCACGGCAAGACCACTCTGACCGCTGCAATCACCAAGGTTCTGGCTCTCGAGGGCGATGCTGAGTATCAGGCATACGACGCAATCGACAAGGCTCCGGAGGAGAAGGAGCGCGGCATTACCATCAACACCGCACACGTTGAGTATCACACCGCTAAGCGTCACTACGCTCACGTTGACTGCCCGGGCCATGCCGACTACGTTAAGAACATGATCACCGGCGCTGCTCAGATGGACGGTGCTATCCTGGTTGTATCCGCTGCTGACGGCCCGATGCCGCAGACCCGCGAGCACATCCTGCTGTCCCGTCAGGTAGGCGTTCCGTATATCGTTGTCTTCATGAACAAGGCTGATCAGGTAGACGACGAGGAGCTGCTCGACCTGGTTGAGATGGAGATCCGTGAGCTGCTGTCCTCTTACGATTTCCCGGGCGACGACGTTCCGGTAATCCGTGGTTCCGCTCTGAACGTTCTGACCTGCGACTCCAAGGATCCGAACGCTCCGGAGTACAAGTGCATCCACGAGCTGATGGACGCTGTTGACTCTTATATCCCGACCCCGGACCGTGCTGCTGATAAGCCGTTCATCATGCCGGTCGAGGACGTATTCTCCATCACCGGTCGTGGTACCGTTGCTACCGGCCGTGTAGAGCGTGGCCAGCTGAAGATGGGCGAGGAAGTTGAGATCGTTGGTCTGATGGACGCTCCGCGCAAGACCGTTGTAACCGGTATCGAGATGTTCCGCAAGCTGCTCGACTACGCTGAAGCAGGCGACAACATCGGTGCTCTGCTCCGCGGTATCCAGAAGAACGAGGTTGAGCGCGGTCAGGTTCTGGCTAAGCCGGGCTCCATTCACCCGCACACCAAGTTCCACGGTCAGGTATACGTTCTGAAGAAGGAAGAGGGCGGCCGTCATACTCCGTTCTTCAACAACTACCGTCCGCAGTTCTACTTCCGTACCACCGACGTAACTGGCGTTATCACTCTGCCGGAAGGCACTGAGATGTGCATGCCGGGCGACAACGTTGAGATGGACGTTGAGCTGATCACCCCGATCGCTATCGAGGAAGGCCTGCGTTTCGCTATCCGTGAGGGTGGCCGCACCGTAGGTTCCGGCGTCGTAACCGCTATCAACGCTTAATTTCAGTTAAGCAATAGCATAACGCAATTTACAAGCTCCCATGCTTCGGCGTGGGAGCTTTTTTGTGCGTAAAATCTTCTTTCTTGCGCATACTATGCGAGGGAGGGATGCAATTATGCCGGAAAATCATGAAAACCGCTATCAGCTCCGGGCGGCCGAGAAGGCGTTCGAGTGGCTGCGCCGCAGCAAACCGGCAGTGGCCGCGAGGGAAGAGGAAAAGATGAGCGAGGGTATCTCGCTGCCGCCCAATGAACGGGATTGCGGAACCGCCTGTTCCATGCAGGGCACCGATCGGGAAACGCTGAATGAGTGGTGCAAAGAACACGAAACCTGAAAAAGAGACGCGAAAGCGTCTCTTTTCAGTCTGTCAAAAAAGTCAGATTGGCGTATTGCGTTTCGTGCGACAGCACGCATAAAATAGAATTTGCGAAGCAAATTCATAAATTCCGGGAGCATGTATCTCGGAATTTATACAAGGGAAGAAAAAATGTGCCCGTCAGGGCGCGGTTTTTCTTCGGTTTCGCTCGAAAGCGTGGTTTCGAGCGAGAGGCTGCTCGGAAAACGTTAGTTTTTCGACAGCCTCAAAAGAGACGCGAAAGCGTCTCTTTTTCAGGAATGGAGAATTGAGAATGGAAAATGAAATTTGGTTATCGTTCTATCATCACGTTCATTCTCCATTTTCAATTATTCCCTGATTTTCTGCTCGGTTTACTTATCCGAACAATTGTGCTATACTATATACTAACAAAGTATTCCCTCCGTGCATAGGCTGATAGCAGGAGGGAACGCTCATGTCTGTTTTTCTGCAATCGGTTCTGGCGGTATTTGCTGCGGTGGGATTTTACACCGTGCTGCACACGGTGTACGAGATCGTCTCCGCACGGCTGCTGCGGCTGCACGGCTCGGCGGAGCTGACGCTGTACGGCGATGGCTGCGATGCCGTCAGCGAACACCTGATCCGCGCGGCACTGCGCGTGCGGCGGCAGTATTTTCCCGGTCTGCTGATCACATTTGTCGAAATCGGCAGCGGGCAGGGACAGAACATCGCCAAGTACATGGCGGCACGGCAGGACATAACCTATCTGGAATGACAAGTTGGGGCGGTGGGACGTTGGACGAAAGAGAATATTTGATCGTGCGCGGCACGGTGCAGCAGATCGTTTACTACAACGACGAAAACGGCTATGCCGTGCTGCGCCTTGCTGCGGAAAACGGAGCCGAGGTCACGGCGACCGGCACGTTTCCCAACATTGGACTGGGTGAGGAGGTCATTCTGACCGGCTGCTGGGTGACGCACCCGACCTACGGCGAGCAGTTTGCGACTGAGGCGTTTGAGCGCCGGCTGCCGACCTCGGTGCGCGGCATCGCGGAGTACCTCGGTTCGGGTCTGATTCGCGGAATTGGTCCGCGGCTGGCGGCAAAAATTGCGGAAAAGTTCGGTGAGGACACGTTTGACATTCTTATGCACGAGCCGGAGCGTCTGTCGGAGCTGCGCGGCATTACCGACCGCAAGGCGAAGGAGATCGGCCGTCAGTTCACCGAACAGAGCGAAATGCGCCTGCTGATGGACTTTCTGAGCGAACACGGTCTGCCGGTCGCGCTCACGCCGCTGCTGTACAAGCGCCTGCACGACAGCGCCATCGACGCGCTGTGCGAGAACCCGTATCTGCTGTGTGACCCATACTATGATGTGGATTTCAAGCTGGCGGACGGTCTGGCGATGGAGCTTGGGCTGTCACTGCTGAGCGATGAGCGCGTGGACGCGGGCATTCTGTATACGCTGACCTTCAACCTGAACAACGGCCACACGTTCATCCCGGTGGAGAAGCTGCTGTACGCGGTGTGCATGCTGCTGAGCGACGATGACGTGGTCGTGGACGAGGACCGGGCGCTGCACGGCATTGCCCGTCTGGAGGAGAAGGGGCGGCTGGTGCGTGAGCACATCGCAGGCCGCGACGCGGTCTATCTGCGCGATATGCACGACGCGGAGGCCTACCTTGCCGAAATGCTCGGCTACATGGCAGAGCGCAATTATGAGTACGATTTTGATGTGGATGAGCTACTTTCCGCGCTTTTGGAGAGCAGTGAGTTCACTTTTTCCGAGAAACAGCAGCTTGCGATTTCAACGGCTGCACGCAATGGTCTTGTTATCCTGACCGGCGGCCCGGGCACCGGCAAAACGACCACGGTGCGCGGCATCCTGCAGGTGTTTGAGGCACTGGGACTGGACACGCTGCTCGCTGCGCCGACCGGCCGCGCGGCAAAACGTCTTTCTGACCTGACCGGCATGGAGGCGAAAACCATCCACCGGCTGCTCGAGGCAGGCTTTGCGGGCGGCGGACGCACGGTGTTTGCCCGCAGTGTGACCAATCCGCTCGAGTGCGACGCGGTCATTCTGGACGAGGTGTCCATGGTGGACATCACGCTCATGCAGGCACTCATCAATGCGCTGCCGCACGGTGCGCGGCTCGTGCTCGTCGGTGATGCCGATCAGCTGCCGCCGGTCGGTCCGGGCAACTTCCTGCGCGACCTGATCACTTCGCATCGGGTGCCGACTATTCAGCTGACTGAGATTTTCCGTCAGGCGCAGCAGTCGGATATCGTTATGAACGCGCACGCGGTCAACGCAGGTGAAATGCCAAGGCCATCTGGTGCGGACGGCGATTTTTTCATCATGAAACGGGCGGATCCGGCGTCTGTTATCGAAACGGTGGCACAGCTTTGCGCCCAGAGACTGCCCAAGCACTACGGCTTCACTCCTGCACAGATACAGGTGCTTTCGCCTGCCAAGCGGCACGGCAGCGGAACCATTCCGCTCAACCGCCGTCTGCAGGAGGCGCTCAATCCGCCGAGTGAAAGCAAGCTGGAAAAGCGCTTCGGAGACACCATTTTCCGTGAGGGCGACCGCGTGATGCAGGTGCGAAACAACTACGACATCGTGTGGGAAAAGCAGGGGGACGACGAGCAGGGAACCGGCGTGTTCAACGGCGACGTCGGCGAGATCATCCGCATTTTTCCGCAGCAGGAGTGCATGGTGATTCGCTTTGACGACCGCATTGCGACCTACACCTTCGATATGCTCAACGAGCTGGAGCTGGCGTATGCCGTTACCGTACATAAATCGCAGGGCAGCGAGTTTGACGCGGTGGTGCTCGCTCTGTCGGACGGCCTGCCGCGCAAGCTGCTCACGCGCAACATTCTCTACACCGCGATCACACGCGCGAAGCGCCTGCTCGTTATCGTCGGCAGTCAGGATGTGGTAGCGTATATGGTAAATAACAACCAGAAGGGCAGACGGTACAGCGCGCTGAAAGCCCGTCTTAGGTCATTAGTAAACTCCGGAAAAAAATTTTTCACCGAATGAACGATAAAATGGACGATTCACAAATTTAGTGCGTAAAAGCGACTGATAAAAATAACGAATTTTAGAGGCTGCATTTTCTTATAATAAGAGAAAATGCAGCCTCTTATTTATTTGAAAATAATTGATGTAGTAAGGGCGTGGAGCAAATTTTCGATGAGAAGAAATGTATAGAGAAAATATAATGTTTCAGATTGCGGCTGTTACTTTGCTGGCAGGATTTCTCTCGGAGACAATATCTTTAAAAATATATAGAGTAATTACCATAATATGCTATAAATCTCCTTCGGAATCATTGCTTTGAATGCTTGTTTTGTGTATAATGACTAATAAGAGGTTTATAAGATTTCCTCTCTAATAGAGATCTGCTTGCAGATGCGAAGAAATTTATGGATATAGAACGAGATATGACCAATACGTAATACTTATCGTCGTTTAGTACATTTTTTGGACAGTAAAGTTTTATAGAATAACATCATGTGAGGTTAAGACTATGGTAGAAAAGAATACATCAAATATTGGATTTGAAAAACAGATATGGGACGCAAAGCTACAGGGCCTTTAAAATGCCAGCCAGTTGCATAAAATGAGGTGCACTGTCTGTCTGAGAGTGTTTTTTTGAGGAATGACTTATCAACAGAAGATGACAGGAGATTTAATATGATTTCGAGAGCAAAGAAATATGTGGCAGTATTACTGGCTTTTGTATGCGTGTGTATGATATTTCCTCCCCAGACTGCATATGCAGCCGAGGACAGTTCGCAGCATGGAACCGTCAAAGTCGGTTTCTTTGCCATGGACGGCTATCACGAGATGGACGAAAAGGGCAACCGCAGCGGTTATGGCTATGATTTTCTTCGTCTGATGGCCCGTTATTGGGATGTAGATTACGAATATGTCGGATACGATCAGAGCTGGGATGATATGCAGCAGATGCTTGAAGATGGCGAGATCGACATGGTAACATCTGCCCGCAAAACACCGGACAGAGAAGAAAAGTTTGATTTTTCACGTCCGATCGGAACCAATTATGGGATGCTGACCGTCCGCAGTGACAACAGCACGATTGTGGACGGCAATTACAGCACTTACAACGGTATGCGTGTGGCGCTTTTGAACGGAAACACCCGGAATGAAGAGTTTGCGGATTTTGCAGACAACAAAGGATTTACATATGTTCCATCTTATTTTGATACGACCGCAGAGATGGAGGAAGCCCTTCAGAGCGAAAAAGTTGATGCGATTGTTACCAGTTCTCTGAGAAAAACAAACAATGAGCGAATCGTGGATAAATTTGGCAGCAGCGATTTCTATGTCATTGTTAAAAAAGGTAATACAGAATTGCTGAATGAGATCAATTATGCAATCGACCAGATGAATGCAGTTGAGGGTGACTGGAAAACGACGCTTTATAATAAAAATTATGAAAGCATCGAAACTAAGAATCTGGAATATACGGAGAAAGAAAAAAGTATTATTTCACAGTATTCCAAGGACAACCCGCTTCATGTTCTGTGTGATCCGACCCGTTATCCATATTCTTATAATGAAAATGGTGAGATGAAGGGTATTATCCCGGATTACTTCCGGAAAATTGCAGACTATGCCGGGATTTCCTATGAGT
>OGDN01002711.1_pt1 | contig 21494 bp, 17 predicted proteins | sample 1570271 | NCBI WGS metagenome assembly OGDN01 (sample SAMEA4384481, study PRJEB24528) | human gut metagenome | reverse complement strand
TGATTTTCCGAATTTTCCTGTGCTGAGAGGAGTCCGCTTTGCCTACCCTGACCGATTTGTCTACCATCCGCGACCTTTGCGCACGGTATGATTTTGCCCTGTCCAAAGGCTTTGGCCAGAATTTTATCATCAACCCCGGCATCTGCCCTCGCATTGCCGATGAGGCCGGTATCGGCCCCGGCTGGGGTGCACTGGAAGTCGGCCCCGGCATCGGCGTGCTGACCGAGCAGCTTTGCAAACGCGCCGATAAGGTCGTTTCCATCGAGGTGGACAAGCGCCTGCCGCCGCTGTTGGAAGAAACGATGGCCGATTATGACAATTTCAAGCTGGTGCTGAACGATGTCCTCAAGGTCGACCTCAAAGCCCTGCTGGCCGAGGAATTCGGCGATAAGCCGGTGGCTGTCTGCGCCAACCTGCCGTACTACATCACCAGCCCGATTCTGATGCGCCTGTTAGAAGAGAAACTCCCCATCGAGAATATTACCGTCATGGTCCAGAAAGAGGCCGCACAGCGCCTTTGCGCTGCTCCTGGTACCCGTGACGCTGGTGCCATCAGCTATGCGGTGGCTTATTATGCAGAGCCAAAGTTGCTTTTTACCGTACAGCCCGGCAGTTTTTACCCGGCCCCCAAGGTCACTAGCGCGGTCATCCGCTTGAACGTCCGCAAAACACCTGCGGTTGAAGTGCCGGGCGGAGATGAGAAAACTTTCTTTTCCCTGATCCGCGCCGCCTTCTCCCAGCGCCGCAAGACCGCCGCCAACGCCATCTCCAACGGTCTGCAGCTGCCAAAAGCCACCGTCCTCTCCGCCCTGGAAGCTGCTCACCTGGACCCCCGCTCCCGCCCGGAACAGCTGACTCTGCAAGACTACTGCGCCCTGCAAGCTGCTCTTCAGGCTGGGGAATAATCTGCTTTTCCAAAAAATCACAAAGAAAACGCCCCGGAACACAAACCGTGTTCCGGGGCGTTTTCTTTTGGGAGTGTATAGAATTCAGTAAAGTATCAGAATGTAAACCATACATGTAATAATATTACGAATTCATTCAACATCCTAATTGTAACTCAAGCAAAATCGATTTGCAACCTTATCCACAACTTGATTTTATTCAGTCACAGAATCGGAAGTCTCTGCCACTCCATCTTCAGTTTCATCAGCGAGCATTTGGAACGTCCAAGGGACACATCGCCGCTTTTCACACATACATTATCGGCTGTATTGCAAATCTATTCAGAAGTCATAAGCATATCGCCCGCTTAAATCAAAGACCATCAATAATTTTTTTGACCGCAGAGGGTTTTGCATATTTAACACAAGCATCACTGATATAGATGGTGTCTTTTGCTTCCGGCTTCTTCCACATGGCGGGATATATCTTTAACGCCTTATGGAAAAGGTTCTTTTTAACTGATAACTCGTCACCGTTTGCAGAGAGAATAATGTCTGCATATTTTAAGACATTTCCGAGAGGAGCCAACAATTTTTTCTGCATATCAATAGACGGCATCGGAGCAAGGCTATTATCTTTTGCCCAATTCAGAAGGTCTAAAGCAGCAAAACGGTCAAGCATGCCATGAACATTCTGATTTCGATAATGTTTCAAACAATTATAGCATGCGTTCTCACAATCACATCCTTTGAGCAGAATTTCAGCTCGCTCCAAAACCTCCGGCATAACAGAGGCAACAGCAACGGCATACCCCGCGCCACTGGACAAACTATCGTAAATGTAAACATCAATGTAAGCACCGGTTTGGTTCTTACGGACACGATAACCCGTCATCAGTTCAGTGAATTCCACATCAAGAATACGACTAACGACCAAGCGAATGGTTTCTGCTAAAGACTGCCCAGCACGATTAACCCAAAGATTATCTTCACGGTCAGTCTCTACCTTATTGGGGTCCAAACTGATTTCGAGAACCAGCATATCCGTAACGAAATCGTATCCGAGGTTCAAATTTTCAGCATCTCGATGGGAACATTTGAACTTTGGCACAGTGATATAGGGACGGTCAACCTTTTCCAGTACAGATGGGTCATCCCCCGGCATGGCAGCACCACAATCAGGACAAACCATAAACCCTTTTCCGCCCGCACCTTTGTTTACCATAATAATGCGCTGATTGGTTCTTGATGCCATACGGAGACTTTTATATTCTGCAACATTCTCCATTGTTTCCGATTCAGGCAATGTAGAATATAGCGGCTGCTGAACATAAGAATATTGTTCATCCAAATCTGCAACAGGAATTTCTTTCGCATCTTTAGGAGCAAAACCCCAAGGACGGAGCATAGGAAGAGATTCTGTTAAAATCCTATTACCGCAGAATGGGCAGACTTTGATATCATCCTCGCGAAGTCCAAACCAACCACATTCATCACAGCTTACCACGCGCTTTTTGTAGTTTTCATCGTCAATGAAAGCTCTTGCTGGCCTTGTTCTGGTGTCTTTTCTGCGCTCACTTCCGGGATAATAAAAACCACCAATTTGGTAAGTAGCTTTATCAACAACAATGGCACGTCCGGGAGCGTATTCGCCAATTGCCACGTCCAAACCGCGTTCGACTTGATACTGCGTATGCCCCTTGTTATCAGAAATATAGGTACTTACAACATTTTTGGGGAATGAATATGTTGGGATAATTCCTTCTTCATATAGTGCATCCAACAGAGACTTACTTTTCGTAGTTACGCCATTTGGGACTTGATACAGCTCAGGGTGGGCATCTTTTTTTGCCTTTAGCTGGTCCAGTCCATTGCTTAATATTACACGATAATCGGCTGCACCACCATACGAATCTGGAATCAGAATCTTGTCCGTAACTTTATAGTTCTTTAGGAACACTTTGAATTCGTCAAGCTTATTATCGACAAATTCAGCGGCTCCCATAGAGTCAAGGCTACTGCCAATTGTCTTCAGATAGTCTTGCAATGTAATCATTCCTAAATGGCGTTGAACGAGCTTTTCACTGGTGATGTCAATCCAAGGACGGCGGGGGTCACCACGGAACATCGGTGCAGGGTTATTGAAATAAAGCGTATCGTGCGGGCCATTTTCACAGTACGTCACGATGGTAGAAAGGCTTGCTCCACGCCGACCTGCACGACCTGCACGTTGCTGATAATTTTCTCGCATCGGCGGAATATTGCGCAGTCCAACTGCAACCAACGAGCCGATATCAATACCAACTTCCATTGTGGTAGTGCTGCTAAGAACATCAACCGGAGACTCTTTTCCGTGAACTAAATCTTGAAAACGTAGTTCATACTTCTCTGTCTTGGACCACATATCATTATTTTGGTCTTTGAAAGATAGCTGAGCCGTGTGTTCTTCGGTATCAATAACACGAATTGGAGCGCCGTGAAGAGCTGCAAGCGATGGTTCACGCCAAAAATCAAGTGCATGAAGAGCATCCTCATCCATTAAATGAATGTCTTTACTGCCACAGTTCGGACAACAATCATTCAACGGGAAGGCTGTTACACAGGAGCATTTTGTGCATCGATACCAGTTATGCTTCGGGTCATAATGCGGGATGACTTTCTTCAAATCTACATAGAGCTTTTGGGATTCACTGTTTTGCTCAAGGAACCGTCTTTGTAACACGTTTTTCCAAATTTCCTGTGTACGGCCCTTATGCTCCCAGCCCATCACATCGCAGATAGTTGTGGGCATAGTCCAATCATCACCTAAGCCATAGCCGCCAAAGCCTTTTCGGACTTGCTTTCTAACTTTGTCGGAGATAGTTTGTCCCAAAGCTAGTTTGTCGCCGCATTCTAACAGCCATGCATTAAATACCGCCAAGAAAGCGTCTTCGTCAACTTCAATTCCATCATCTTTTAGGTCATCCAACGAATCGTATAATTCGTCTTCTGTTGGCGACAGCCAGCAGAGCGCCGTTGAAAGCAAAGTGTCATAATTGCCACAAAAGAGTCTCAGCAACTGTTCGCGCATTTGGTCAGGAGCATTATCGACAACGGTAAGTGATGGATGCCATGGCCGCCGTCTGCCTTGATTACGCTTATAGTCAATCAAAACGGTATCGCAATGATTACCTACGAATATCTCACGGTCTTTGTTGCTATACATCTGAACATTATGCAGTGCTGCTTCAAGTGCAAAATAGCCATAAAGGTCATTCAGTGTTTGCTCCTTAGATGTGCTTTGCATTACATCTTGCATTCGTTTTACAGCAAGAACCGACAACTGACGTGCAGCAGTTAAATCAGATGCACTCGACATATCACGAGCAAGGCGTGCGGCTCGCTGGCGGCTATCGGAGAAAAGCAGTACCTTTCTGCCCTGATTCGGAAGATGAGGTTTGTTCTCCTTTCCTTTGACAGGTTGTTCCGAGTCGAACTGCGCCTTAATCAAGTTGAAGAAAGACAAATTGCCACGGGTAGCGAAAGAAGTAAGCTCTGCGTTGCCCATACGCTTTTTGCAGTGAGGGCAGGTCGGGAATGTGATAACATCGGGCCGTCCTTTTTCACTGTACCCACAGTAATAGAGCTTTAGGACACCCTCTTTGCCGCTCTGTGAATCGTCTGTGAAATCAATATAGCCTGTCTTACTATCAAGATAGCAAGGTTGCAAGGGAGTTTTACCACCCTTTTTAGGTTCAAACCCTGTTTCTGGAATATACAGGTGAATTTCTTTCAGTGAATCTTCAAAAACCTGCCCAGAATGTCTCCAAAGATAAGCTCGACCAAAGCTATCAATTTCTGTTTTCTGTACATACCCTTTGATAAACAGTGCGCCACATTTACGGTCATTATATAATTCATAAACCATACTACCGCATATTGGACAAGTAGTTCGTCCATCGGACAATAGTATTTCGCCAAGGGTAATTCCACTCGCCGTATGAGAATGAGCGCATGATGGATTTGCACAGGCAAATACACCACGGATTCCACGGAACAGCATATGCATTCTAGCGGGGAATAAAACCATTCCTTTACTATTGCGGGCAAGCGGTGCAATAGACAGCATAATACTGACAGCGTTTAGTGCAGCCTCATGTGCTTCATGGGGAAAAATTTCCGCAGCCAAATCATGAAGGGATGTTGCTGTTCCCCGGCAAGCAGTAAAGAGCTTTTGAAAATCAGTGTAGTCTGTCAAATGGTCATACAGCCAGCTATACAACTGCTCATTCTTTTCAAACGATGTAGAAGCTCCGGCAATATCCTTCCAAAATATATTTAATGCAGTAAGCTGTGAAGAATCATTGCTTTCTATTTGTTCGGGAGTTACCGCTGCATATCGTGTAAACGGAATTGCAATTCCGTTTCTCATATCAATAACTTCACGGTCCCCTGTAAGGTAAGTAAAAGAATAGGTATCAGCAGCCGTCAATGCCTTAGCAAAATCGCGAACCGATTCTTTATCATCCTCAGTTGCATCTGGCATACTTGCCGTTGTCAGAATAAATTGAACCCGGTTCCGCTCTATGCCGAGACGGTGAAACAGTCTTCTAATTAGCAGAGAAACTTCACCACCAGCAGAACCTCGATACATGTGAGCTTCATCAATGATGAACAATAATTTATTATTTGGGTCTTCTTGAAGCCACTTTTTAGTGGAATCCCAAATGCTGCTTTCCCTTGGCCTGAATAGCATATACTCCAGCATAGAGTAGTTTGTAATCAGAATGTCCGGGCAGCAGTTCTGCATTTCAAAGCGGGTGATAAGTTCAGCATCTTCGCTGTTCGGTATATGATGGCCTTCGCGTAGTTCCTCAATAAAGTCAGCCATGTTACTTTTGGCGGGAATCTTTCCTTCCTTGACCAGCGTAGCATAATAATCTTTATCTTCGTCGCTATCTGGTTGAGTCATCCTTTCTAAGGTATCTGCTAAGGCACGGTCTTGATGCTTATCAGGAGTGCTTCCCGGATAAGGCGTGCGCCCAGTATACATACCAAATTGAGGTCTACGAGCGTTACCTCCAGCCGTTTCGTGGAAGATATTCACAAATTTACGCTGCTCATCACCCATTAAGCGGCGTAAACGACTGATTTGGTCCGATACCAATGCATTCATGGGATACATCACTACAACACGGACACCACGTTGTTTCCATGTTTCAGGGGTGTTCCGTGCCTCGGAAGTGAGCTTTGCCATCATCGGCCACATGAAACACTCTGTTTTACCGGAGCCAGTACCCGTTGCAACGAATAAATCTTTTCCTTCTATGGCTGTTTCAAGCGCATTGATTTGGTGCTTGAAAGGAGCGGTGTACACACCTAAATTTGCATCGGCCAACTTCTTAAAGAAAGTGCGCATCCATTCAGGAATATCGGCATTATCAATGCCATTCGGAACAGAAACATATGCAGGCGATGATTCAATATAGGGTTGTTGGTACAGTTCTCCCTCGTCATCGAGCTTGCCTGCCACAGTGGAAAGGAGCAACGGTGATTTGCCAAAGTATTGCGACTTTATATAGTTTTCAAGTTCACTTTTAAGGTATTTGTGTACCTCATTGGCACCATTTGCCATTAGGACACCTCCGTGAATTTGTATCCCAATTGTTTCATCATCTCTTCAAATATTGGGAAAATATCTGTACTCATTTTTCTTGTATAGTGCTGTTTGAAATCGGTCAAAAAGACATCTTTCAGCGGCCAAGAATATAGCTCGAAAAAGGCTTCTTCTGCGGGCGGTAATAAATATGGGATGGTTATCGTAATCAATTTATTTGAAGTGGAAATATTTATGTCGGGGAGAGAATTACTCTGCATTAAAAGACCTGTAGCAATTGATAACCATTCTTTTGATTCATTGTTGTCAATCACAGGATTTGTAAGCCAAGCAGGAAGTTGGCTCCATTCCCAGCCATTCTCTGATTTTTGGTAGAAATAGTAAAGATGCCCCGCCGCTAACGGCACGCGGAGTAATGAAACTTCTATGCCATCACTCGGAGATTTGCGCCAATAACCTTTGTGAAATTGACTATGCGCTAGGAATTCCGTGCCATCGGAAAATTCAGCAATGGGTTTCCAAGCAGCATCTTTAATGTACTCTCCAACCGATTTTGCAAACGGAATCGTATGTAAGGAAAACATTTCTTCTGATTTGCTATATGCTTTTTCCGTCTGCTCTGTATGCGAAGTATACTCACCCAAACCACTCATATTTCGACACTTCAAAGGGTTGCCGTTGCGTATGATGTGAATGTTTCCAGATTTGTAAGAAGAACAAATTGAAGGATAAATCCAGTTGGAACGGTGATAAATAAATCCAGACTTTTTATAAAGCGAATATATCTCATTTGCAAGGGTCTGCGAGTCACATAGATAAAGGCAATTTGAATGAATGATTTGCTGATAATATTCCGTGTTTATTTTGATTTTGGATTTAAATGCCTGCACAGAAAGTTCATTGTTCCAGTCATCAGGACTATCCCATAAAGATGCTAATGAAAGTTTACCCAAGGCACTATACAGAACCCTACCGTGCCATTCTTCTGTACTCTCGGATTTGTCTTTATATAAGGATAATTGCTGCGAGATTACATTCAGTAAATCTAAGGATGGCATAGATAAATCACTCTTCCTCATAATTGAAGTAGCGGAATATGAATTTCTTTATATCCTGTGGAAGGTCTGTACGCCCCTTTATAGCACGGCAAAATTGTTCACCTTTTTCAGCAGAGGCCGCATAAGAAGTCAAGATACACCTGTAAATTAAAGAGTCTTCTTTAACTTTGGTGATAGATTGCGTACTTGCAAATAGCGATTGCATTTTATTTTGAAGAATTTTGCTAATGCCCAGTTCTGAGAAAATATTATTGTTTACAATTCTCCCGAAGGCAGGTTCGAAATCATCCTCACCCTGTTTAAGCCTTGCGCCAAACATGTCTTCCATAACAGGAGCTCTGTCGGTTATATGGTCAGTGAAAACAGGGAGCATATAATTAAATAAGCTCTGGGGTTCAATGGCAAGGTCTTCTGTGTATGGGTGACAGAAGATAATCTGCTTATGGCTTGTTTTTGTTTCTTGAAGAAATGCATTAAGCCAATCACCACAGAATGGATTACGGATAAGGAGAATTCCCTCACCACTAAAAGCATCGCGAATTAACGAGAGATTGCAGTCACCGGAACAAGTCAGGATATCAGCATATTTTCCAAAAACCGATACAGAAAGGGCTTGTCCAATTTCTTCACCAATATATCCGGCTAAAAGCAGGGGCATTCGGACACGGTGAGTTGCATAAAGAAACGCCGCAAGACTGTTTTCATACTCTTGCGCAACGCCTACATAGCCAAGATTACTGCGCAATTCATCAACAAGAGATTCCCAATTATCAAAAGTTTCTACTTTGTCGGATTCCAATGCAGTTCCACCAACATAATCGCCGCTTGTAGGCTCCGTGCTATTTGCTGAAACCGAGGTATTCGGCAAATAACAGGCCATATCTGCAAGGAAATGAGAAACATCGTTTTTTGCTGTGGCTATTTTCTCTTGGACAATAGAATAACTTTCTTGCGCTAATGTGGTGTTACGCGAAACTTCATTTTGTAACTCTTGGAGAATACTGCGATTTCTCTCGATGTCAGAGTTTAGCGTTTCGAGAGTACTCGCTTTTTCTTTGCACTGTGCTTCTAACGCTTCCACCTTTTGTGCTGCGATATTGATTTTCTCTTCGGACTCTGTTTGCCACTTTTCCTCAACTAGAGCGATATATTTTTCCCTTAGTTCATCGTTTGCCATAACCAAGCGGGAAAGTAGTTGAGTATCGACCTCATCTCCATCAAAATAAGAATTTGCATTTTCTATAAAGTTTTCAATGTAAGTATCAGCATCGCTGACATTACAGCCTAGTTCTGCTGCAAGTTCTTCTTGAACAGTTTTACACTGCACTTGACCAAGGCATTTTTTGAAAACGCGCAATTCTTTTTGTGTATACTTGTGACTTCCGTCTGCGTTCGAGGTGAAGTCACGAAAAGAATTCCATGTTAGAAGCCTATTGTTAAGGATGACATCTTTAACAATGGCACTAATTTCTCTCGTTGGGATATAAGAAATAGGAGCCTCTGGTACAAGGGCTTTTAAGAAAATATATTTTCCGTTCCCAAAAAGACTCTTCAATTCATAAATGCAAAGCATATCTGAGGGTTTAAGCAAATAGTATGGAAGTTTAGAAACACTGTCTTTGAGAAAATACTGTTGGTTTCGTTCTTCCATACTTCCGGCTGAACACAAAACACCTTGTAAGCCCTCATCTGACTCACAGAAAGTGTACATTACATTGTGAGATACACTCCCGTAGGGAACGCCATTCCGAAGATTGTCGATAACCTGCATAGTGTTTTTTGCATTAAGTTTAAAAACATGAACAGGAAAGTCTTTTAATTCAGTAGCATCGTTGAACGGTTTTTCTGAACCACTTGCATTAGGACTATCCGACCAAGCAAAAACCGCTAAATCACCCTTTGTGTGAGTCTTTCCTGTTTTGTCGATTATAGAGTTTCTGTTTTTGTAGAAGTAGGGCTCATCAGGATTATACAAAAATGTAGTAAGCTCTCCGTTTTCTATATCAGCCACGCGAGTCCAACTCCAACCACTATCGTTTCCATTAAAATAGCATAAAGAAACAGCTTCATAATAAGAACTGCTTTTATTAACATCATCCATAAGTATTGCTCCTTTATTTTCCGCATCGGAGTTGTTTGATAATTAGAATATAGATGTTTTCAGGAATTTTTCCTTGCCGGATATAAAATGCAATTTTTTCTTTGATACAAGGATTGTTGGGGAGCTTATCTATGCACTTTCCAAATCTATGTGGGACAGAAACATACTTGCTTACAGGTGTTTTCAATGCTTTTGATAACTGCAAAGTAAAGTCGTCAAATTCATCATCCTTCTTTTGAAATGAAATTCGGCGAATGATGTCACATCCTTGCGTAATGACGATGGAGTTCCCCATTGCCACATCCAATGAAAACCGCTCTCCACCCTTAATCTGATGGACGAGTTTGATTTTATCTTTGAATTTAAGAGTTAGTATGCCATCATAACGAGCAAAAATCGTTATCTGATTACGCGGTGGAAGTTGGTTATAAATTTCTTCTTGCAGTAGTTCTTCATTTTTATCAAATATAGCAACATCGGGAATGATTGCTGTTCTTGCGAAAGGCTTTTTCCATACCATCAGGTGATTGCTGCAATTTCGTTGACCGTTATGCCATTTAAATGCAACCATTTGCTGGAATCCATTGGATTGCACTTGGAAGTAGCCGCCCATCTCTTTTTGCGTGGATTGTGCAGAGTACGGCATCAGTTGCAATGAAATTTGACCCTCACCATTGTGCGCAATATAAAGATTATCAGCATTATGATATGCGGTTGAGCCTTCTTCAACGGTCATGGGCCAAATGATATGTAAATCTGTTGGCTTTTTTACGAGATGAAGCTTATATAGAATGAAAAATCTTGCAGAGTCTGGGCTAAATGATACGGCTCGAACTTTGTAGATTCGCCATATTGAATTTGCAATGGCGCGGTGCATTAGTTCTGTTATAGTTACATCTCGGAAATACTCACAGATGTAGCGGTTTGTAATTAGATAATAGTCATTCCCAACAGTGACTTCATCTTCTGCATGGAGAACCTTATTTCCTCGACTATCAAACACAGTCCCCATCGGATTGATACCGGGGATATAGTTTGGCCAATTCAATAGAACCTTATCACGAGTTTCAATATGATATTGTATTGAAATGTCTTGCTGTAAGGGCAACCAAGTAATGCCAGCCTCTTGCTTGCGCTCTTTCATATTGAAAAAATGGTAAGTTGTGCCTTTTATTGATACAGAAAAATCATTTCCTTGAAAAACACCTTGGGGAATACCAATGAAAAAAGAGAATGTCCCTTTATCCAATGAGAGTTTAAGGGGAAAATCAAACCGACCATATTGAATTGTTGGATAATGATTATACTGCTCTACACGTTCATCGCAATCTTTACTTTCTTCACCACGACTGTGCCGAAAATGACGTGTATTAAAACCGCTGCCTGTAAAAGTGACATATTGCCCACACAACTCACATATAAAAACACGGTCATTCGAGGAAACTGTTGTATTGGGAAATAAACGACTGGCATCTTCAGGTGTTATATGTACCCAGCCATATTCCTTATCTCTGATACTGACATGATTAAGACTTGCCATATTGCATACCCCTTTAATGTGCAGTAAGGGCTATCATGTAATAAAATTAGGCTTTTCACTCAATTTTTCATCCAATAGAGGAGAATATATTAGACATATTGTACCACAACAGCTACTATTTTTAAAGAAAATTCTTCTGTTCAGTATAAAATTCTGTTGGACTCTCCGCAGTGTTTCCTATTGGAAACGGCTTCTTGATTTTTTCGGTGCTAAGACCATCTCTCTTGGCCATTTTCAATTCATAGTTGTACCGCGTCATTTCATCAATGAATGCCTTTTTTTCGGACTCGCTTTCTCATAATCAATTCTGAATTTGTGACACATAGAAAAGAATGTGTCAAAGAAAAGCGTAGCATCCTTTTCACCCGATAAGTATTTCTGCTGATGATTATCCATACTTGATTTCTCCATTATCACATACTAAGCAATATAATCCATGCAACTGCTACAACAACTGCAATCAGTAACAGAATTCCACACCCAGAATTATCGCCACCATTATTATTGCCATTATTCCGCTGCGGAGGTCTGTGTCCTCCACCACCGCCACCGGAACCACCAAAGTTACGGTCAAAGGCTTGCTTATAATGAGCATAACCTGTACTGCCGGAGCCAAAGTAACCATAATCATTTGCCATAGAATTTTCCTCCCTCATTCGTAATCCGGTAACGGCTTACTCAAATTACCTACCATATCTAATGCCGCCAGTCATTCAGCCGCAATATTCATACGCTCCACCCCGACAGTATTTTCGATAGAAGATTCAGCACAATCCGCATACATAGCAAGTACGTTCCTGATGACATTCACATCATATTCCCGCAGTGGGCCAATATCGACATAGCAGTTGCGGCATTTTCTTTGTTGCTCCATTGATTCCCTCCACAAAAGGAGTTTTTTTCACTGAAAAAATGATTTTTTGTTCTCCTAACTCGATTCTACCATTTTGCGATACCTATAAATCGGACTTCTGGCGTTTTGGGTATTAGAATAATTACCAAAGATTTCATCTCAAAATGTCGTTGTTGCACAAAAACAGATTAAAAACACTGATTTTTGAATTTTTTTGTAAAAGAAACTCCTTTTGAATATAAAAACAACCGTCCTCACAAAGAAAGCGGCTGTGCGCAATATTTACTTTGCAACGGATAACAGTTGCGTTATCCATTGTGGGCGATAATCACCAACAGGTTCTATATGTCCATCATCCTTTTGCGCCACCAAAACAAAGCCATTGTAGTTGTCGTAGAAATCGGCACAATCACAGTAAGGAAGAATCACAGTTAAATCATCCATTCGGTGAGCATACTGGTTCAGTACCTCTTGGCAAACAGCATTTTCCCCACCGTTTTTTGCGCGATTCTTGATGCGAAGAAGATTTTCTTCAACGGGGTCCAAGGCAACATAATATAGACGAACAGTGTATCCGGCATCCTTGGCTCTACGGCACAGCTCCTTGGAGAACTCTCCATGCAGAGTAGTCTCATAGCTAAAATTGATTTCATCTTTCAAAGCAGTCTCAATGCGCTCTGAGGCTGCTTTTTCTTTTTCGTCAATAACTACTCCCAAGTCAGTGCGCAAGGCTCTAAGGACACCGAGTAAGCTGGATTTTCCTACGCCATCGATACCGCCAATAATCGTACAAGTTTTCATGTTCGGACACCTTATTCTAGTTCATGGCGTATCCTTATTTTCCTGTTGTTTCTGTTGAATCTCCTCTGCCTGCCGCTTTTGAATCTCCTCGATTCGTTTACGGTAGTATTTAGCGTTAGGCCCACGATGCACATCGCAGTACATTCTTGTGATGTGATTGCTAAGTTGGAAGTATCGATTGCAAAGCAGACATTTACGATAACGGACATTATTAGTCTGCTCATTGACGATGGCTGCATAGAGCATCGCATCAAGAGTTGGGGACATCAGGCGTTTCTTTTTCCCAGTGCTGTCGTAATTGTAGGTGATGTCCCTCATGTGCAGATTTATATAATCATCCAAGGCGAGTTTCATATATTTGATTGGGTGTGAAATGACATCTAAAAGCATTTCCTCCGCTATTTCCCAGCGAGGTCCGGCATTGGCGGATTCATAGGTAGAAATCGATTCCTTCCAACTGCCGGGATATGTATAGATTCCGGGGGCTCCATCAAGCGCCTTACGTCGGTAATACTGTAGCCCCTCAATAGTTGGTTTTACAAATCCGACCAACGTAATAACCGCGTAATATTTTCCTATGATATTTTCGTACCACGGGATATGTACCGATATGTTATCGCCTTGTCGCTTTCGTTTTTCGGATTTATACGCACGGCTCGAAAACTCTGCTGCCTTTACAACTTCATTAGGCACATTAGCTTCTACATCAGCCCAAAGGCAAGACAATGCATAACCCGCCGCCAGATAATTGCTTTGCCGGGGAGAAAGTCCACAGAGCATGGAGATAGCTTCATCCGTATATTTGAAATTTGCGGCAATAAAAGGTGGCATATCAGGACAGAGGTTCAGCACACGCCACATGTGCTGCGCTTTGGTCTCTTCTGGAACAAATAGTTTCCTGAACTCATGCAGCGCAGGTATCGTGTTGGATAATACAAGCGGATAAAGGTCACCCTGTTCATTATCCACCTCATCACCCAGTAGAGAATAGGTCCGTGTGGCTGCTCGTGCATCTGCCGTTGATTCCGTCATTTGTGCCAATGCGTCATCTGAAATTGTTCCGTTGTAAGGAGACGTATATCCATCGGGAGGGACATGATTTTCCTCCAGCCATTGGCGCACATCGTCTTCCGTGATTCCATGTTCGCGTAAATCCACCAGTGCATCGTTGCTGATGGCAGTATATTGCGTTCTGCCTCGGTCCTGCTTTAATTGCGAATCGTCCGCCTTGTACCATCGCAGGAGCATATCCGTTGAATAGTAAAGTCCCATAATTACGTCCTCTCAGCATTTTTTACAGCCTCATAATAACAGTATATTTGCTGTCAGACGCATCTGCAATAGGTTCAAAAGGTAAATTGAGCGGAAAATTTTCAAAAAAGTAAATGTTATCCCTATGTTATCACTTTTTGTGGGAACAATTACACGCTACAATGTAAACAGAATCAACCAGATTCATTATCCAAATGCCATCTATGAAAGGGGAAAAATAAAATGACCGATTTTCTTAACACCTATAAAACACAACCCGCCGAGCTTTCGGTTAACGAGGTTGCCAAAATCCTGCGTTGCTCAAATCAAATGGTTTTCAAGCTCTGCCTTCAGTATAAGGACCTATCATACTACAAGGTTGGAAATCGCTATTGGATACCCAAAAAGAGCGTACGGGATTACATTCTTCGGAACCGTGGCGGGCGTAAAGAAAAGGAGCGTGGCAACAAATGCGATTCAAAGTAAAAAAGGCTTTGTACCCTTGTGGTACAGGCAATGATTCTTGGAAACTTATGAACTTGATTGTCGATGATGACATTCCTAATACCGAAATAAATCGTCATTTAGTTCTAGCACAAATCGACAGAGAAAAGCCTCTGGCAACATCGGTTTACTATCTGTGCATTTATTTGAATTATCTTGACGAACATGGACTTGAAGCAATGGATGTTAAAATGTCAGACATTCAAGATTTTTTGCAGGAGCTTTATATTGATGGACTCCCATATGCCGGGAAAGGGAAACCTTGTAGTTACTCTGCTATTCAAGACTATATTGAAGTCCTATCAAAGCTGTACGATAATCTTTCCCTTAGAGGGTACAAAATGGACGAGAGCCTTTACACTCGTTCACAGTTAATGATGCTTGCACCAACAAAAGGTCACAAAAAGGCTCATGTGTTAGACGCAAAAGAGCATCTTACAATGATTCACTATCTAACCTATATGTTCAGACCCAATCAAAATGATGCACCAAAATCAACCTATGTAAAATGGTATAGTGCTGAGCAAATCAATGCTATTGCAGACGCGCTTCCATTAGTTTACCGTTGCATATTTCTCGATACAGTTTATGTAGGTCATCGCGTTGGCGGCGCATTATCACTTACACTGGATTCTGTTGACCTTTACAATGGCACAGTAACACCCACAAAAAGTAAAACAGGGAAAATCCACACATCTTATATTCCGGCACCACTGATTGAAGATATGCGGCAATATCTAATCGATGTACGGGGAAATATCATAACGAGTAGTAATGCTTTTTTTATCGGAAGAAATGGATGCTCTATAACATATCAAGCATATCGCGCAGCGCTCGAATCCGCAAAAGTTGCGGTAAATAAAAAATATGGATGGAATATTGAAGCGCTTCATACCCATGCAGGTCGGAGCACCTTTGCCGCAGCGCTTCGGACGTATCAACTTGATTGCAGACGAAACGGAGTTCCAACATTCAGTGATGTTGATTTTTGCAACTTAATGGACTGGAAATCTTTGGATTCCTTGAAGCACTACGACCTTATCAATCGTATCCACGAAATATCTCCGCTGATAAAAGAGCTATATTCTGATTTTGATTCAGTCGTTGCGAAGAATGGAAACCTCATTAACGCAGACGTGGAGCGTGTATGAGCAGAGCGATAAAAATTATAGATACCATTGGATGCTATTGGACTGTTTCTATTGACGGAATTGTTATCCAACTTGGGAAGCGTTTATGCCGGGTTGATTTTGGAAATGCTGATAATTTTAATTCCGTGCTTAAGGATATTGAGGATGTATTCATTTGGCGACATGCGTTTAGCGACATTCAATCAAGAACCAACACCTTTAATTTACTTATGCTTCTTGATTCAATATATTATGAAAGTACGCTGGAATTGTTTCAGTACCATTGTGCAGAAATAATGAAGCAGTGCGATATGCCATTTGCAGAAACGTTCACAAAAGTGTTTGGCTCCCGCCCTGAGAAGAAATATTGCCGCCTTTCTATTGTATCTGAAATTTCAAAAATCTATAAGGATATCCATTTTCAATTTTACGGTTCGCTAAAATTGAAGCGGTCAAAGTACGCATCAAATAACCAATTTTGCGTAAAATACATCGCATCTATAGGGAACATAATTTCTTACACAATAAATGATGAACCTTTAGATATTTGTCTTAGAGGCAAAACACATTTGTATGAAGCTACGAATGTATTATCTGTAATTGAAAACTTACAGGATGCATTAGCGCTGGAAGACAAAACTAGCATTCTCTCTATATTCGAAGAAGTCGGTTATCTTAATGCGCTCGACATTATTCGAATTTGTTATCCTAAACTTGCTACATCCTTTTTTGCAAAAATTGCTGAAAGAATAGTTCGCACACGTAAACAAGTTCATCCGTTTTTGCTTCTTAAAAGTTATATAAAAACTGTTCCGTATCAAGGAAACGCAAGACAATTTTTCAATACATTGTTGGAGCAGCTCGAAGACCATGTTCCTTATTATGAGGAGCAGTTGATAGCAGGCAATGAGCAAGAACTACTTTCAGACAAGAACGTTTATACGCTTTATTTTCGAAATGCAAATACTCTCTATTCCACAGAACTCGTCTTTATCGGAGGATTCCAACTGCGAAAAGAGTGCAAGGACTTTTGCTTGAGCTATGCTAAATTTGGAAACACAAATTTGAACGTAGAAAAAGCATCACTTGTCAGTGGAGTTTTTCGGCAGCTTTTTTCGATTATGTTCAATGACTTAGATATTTATATTGAATCAATTGCATGCTTGACTTCTGCCGATGTAAAAATTCTGCTTTCGTACTTGATTCAGTCCGCTGGATTTGCTTACACTACAATAAAGAAGCGAGTTTACCTTCTCGGAAAATTTTATTCCTATGTCACAAACATGGAACCAACAAACCCTGCATCAGCTTTTTATAAGCTAAAGCTCCCCATAGGGGAGTCCATTCACACTACGCCAATTTCAAAAGATGCTAAGGAATGTATTATTCGAGAAATTTCTACTGCACCCCCAGTTTATTCTGTTGGAATCAAAATTGCTTTTGCAACCGGGATGAGAGATGGAACATTTGATACATTGACAACAGATTCGTTGGTCTACACGCAGGGGCATTATGTCATACGCTATTTTTTGAAAAAGACCTATAAATACCGCATTGCAAATGGCCTGCCTGTTTATAATGAATGCCAGATTCCGGATGAACTCGCAATGGAAATCAAGAAATTTATCAATCAAACAAAGGACCTGCGTTCTCAACTTGACAAACCATATCTTCTCGTTTATCAGGACCTGAATAGAAGGGCTGGAACACATCTGCCACCAAGGGTTCTTAACGGTAGAAGGCTACAATATTTTATCTGCAGTATGCTTTCAAAGGCAAATGTTTGTGATGCAGACGGCGTGATTGATAGAGAATCCCTTAGAAGTATCCGTGCCGAAGTAGGCCGAGCGCTTTTTGCGAGTGGAAAGAATGCTGACGAAGTATCTTCCTTTTTGGGTAACTCCCCAGTAGTTGCAAGTCAGTGCTACAACAAGTGTTATCCTACGGACGAGGCACGCAAGTACAATTCATTTTATAAGGAAACATTGGAAAAATCCGCGTTTTCTTCAAACAATATAGAACAAAAAGAACAAAATCGAATGGTAATGTTTGGAACATGTTCTGCCTGTAAAACCTGTAATGGAAAAGACTGTCGAACCTGTCCTGAACGAATCGTTCGAAAAGGAGGTGCAACTATATGAGTTCTGCTGCGCTGCAAGTAGGTGAACAATTTGAAATTCCTATCGGCATACCCGACGTTGAAAAAGAATCCTGTGCGAAACTTCTTGCCTTATATTCAAGCGATTCATTTGACGATGATACTTGGAATATTTCTTTAACGGCTTCTGGAAAGAGTGGAACTCTGCTTTTTCCGAATCAATATCCTCGGTTGGAAATCGACATTTTAAAAGCTTCGGTTCTCAATATGCTTTCCGCAGGTTCTACGCTTTCGACCTGCTCAAACCGAATACACGACGCTTGCTTCGTGTTCAATTTCTTTGAAAGCAAAAAGCTTTCGATTGCACAACTCAACCAAGCGCTCTTTTTCAGTTTCTATAAATACCTCAAAACCGTCAAGCTTGAAATTTGGCACCGCAATCGCTATCTCCAAACTTTACAGACGCTTGCTGAATCCGGCGAGAACCTTGGAGTATTGAAAGTCGAATCAATCATTCCAGTTGGTCGTCGCTATAAAGATTATTCTTGTCCGAAGCGTGCGCCAGAAACTCAGGTTGTAGCTCAAGTAGACAATTTATTCTTTAATCTAAGCAATAATATTCCTCTTGGATATCGGGTAATGTACCTTACACTTCGTCTGCGAACGCATCGAATTTCTGAGGTCATTGCAATGCCACTGGATTGTATCTCATATCCAGAGGAAAACGTATTTACGATTTCGGTTCCGACTTCAAAAGAAACTGCATACCATGTACCAGTATTCCATCAGTATAGCTTTCTTGCTGACGGGGTATGTGAAAATATCTATTATAAACTGCTGATACAGCAACGCGACTACGCATTGTCAATGCAGGGACAATTAAAACCGCAATATCAAGGATACTTATTTGTACATCCGAAATTACATCGCATTATTACTACAAAGGACTTTAATAGTTATCTTTCCGAACTCTGTGCAAGTAACAATGTTGTTGATTCTGATGGAAATGCGGCTAGAATAACTTCGCATGACCTACGCCACATAAATGTGTGTGAACGCTTACAGGGGAATACAATTTCTGCCACAGAAACAATGGTAGAATGTAATCACTCCACATTGGACCAAACTTTGGGGTACGGTTATCCCTCAAAGAAAGACGAAGCCAAACATCTTGCAAACATTACAAAACAAATACCTTTGTTCGGAAAACAGAAAGAAGTACAATGCCTACAAGTTCCATCATTCAAATATGACCGCTTTCTTGAGGAACCTACAACTCGCATCATTCCCGGATATGGTATCTGCCGCAATGAAAATTGCAAACCGCAATTTGAAAAATGTATTACTTGCGAATCGTTTTCCCCAGACCCTACATATAGAGACTATTTCTCAGCCGCAATTGATTTACTCATAAAGAGGAACCAACAAATCGTCAAAAAGCACGGTGACGGTAAAATTCTCAAGCGCAACGAGGAAATGATTCACCTATACCAAAAATGTCTCAACAAAATAGAAAGAAATCTTTCGTGAAATTTCAAGGAGAACAGCAATTATGAGTAATGAACCGAGCAAGTCCAATTCTGGAATTAGAGCGTATCAAGAGAGCAAGCGCCAAGAAACTTTAAGGCGAATAGACGAGGCGTACAACTACCTTATGGACACACATCAACCCGTTAATAGGTCATCTATTAGCAGAGAAAGTGGTATAAGTCGCGTTACTCTAAGCAATTCTGCTATTAGTGCCTATTTGAAAAAGTATCCGGAATTTTCTTCTGAAAAAGACAGTGGTGACACAGATAAAAGTATCGAGGAACTTTTGCAAGAGCAAGAGAACTTAAAGGAGGCCCTCAAGAAAGCGCGAAACCGCTCTCGCCGCCTTGAAAGTGAGTATCAAAAAGTGAACCAAAAGTATAAGGAACTTAATGAAAGCTATCAGAAGCTCCTTGGTGCTTATCAGAAACTCACTGAGGACAAACTCATCCGACTATAAATCCACCGTTCATTAAGGCATGAACCAATGACTATTTAGTCTAAAAAAAAGACCCCATGCTGAATAAATATACAGCGTGAGGTCTTTCATTTTCGGCGTGTACAAAATCTGTAAAGAATTATCTGTAAACTATGGAACAATCAGTAGCTTTGTTGATTCTACGCGATTATTCTATCCTTTACATCCATACTTTACAATGTAAGTACACACTCTTTTGGAGCTAGTAACAGGAATCGAACCTGCAACCTGCTGATTACAAATCAGCTGCACTGCCAATTGTGCTATACTAGCGGGTACTAGATAATAATAACACAATTGGCTGTTGCTTGTCAATGCTAAACTTACAGCAGCGCGATGTCCGCCTTCTCGCAGGCGGCTACGGTGTCGTCGTCCCACAGGCTGACCTGCACCTCGCCTACGTGTGCCTTACCCAACAGCAGCATACACAGGCGGCTCTGGCCGATGCCGCCGCCCATGGTCAGGGGCAGGGTGCCGTCCAGCAGCATCTTGTGGAAGGGCAGTTCCGCACGCTGCGGGCAGCCGGCTTCTTCCAGCTGGCGGCGCAGAGATTCCGCATTGACACGGATACCCATGCTGGAAAGCTCCAGCGCACAGCCCAAGGGCACATGCCAAAAAAGGATGTCGCAGTTCAGCGCCCAATCATCGTAGTCCGGGGCGCGGCCGTCGTGGGGCTTGCCGCTCTTGAGCTTGCCGCCGATCTTCATGATGCAGATGGTGCCATGCTCCTTGGCAAAGACGTTCTCGCGCTGTTTGGGTGTGTAGTCCGGGTACATGTCCTCCAGTTCCTGGGTGGTGATAAAGGTCACATCGCGGCCCAGGTGGATATTTTTCAGTTCTGGGAACTTCCAGCGCAGCTCATCCGAGGTCGCGCAGACAGCATCCACAATATCCCGCACAGTGTCCTGCAAAAAGTCCAGCGTGCGCTGGTCGGCGGTGATGACCTTCTCCCAGTCCCACTGGTCGACATAGATGCTGTGCAGGTTGTCCAGCTCCTCGTCGCGGCGGATGGCGTTCATGTCAGTCACCAGGCCCTGGCCGGGGCGGAAGCCGTACTTGTACAGGGCGTAACGTTTCCAATTAGCCAAGCTGTGCACCACCTCAGCCTCCTGGTTCAGGCAGGGGACATCAAAGGCGACCGGGCGCTCCACACCGTTCAGGTCGTCGTTCAGGCCGCTGCCCTGCATGACGAACAGGGGAGCGGTCACGCGCTTCAGGTGCAGGGCCATGCAGATCTTTTCCTGAAAGATGGTCTTGATCAGGCCGATGGCTTTCTGTGTGTCATACAGGCCCAACAGGCTTTGGTAGTTTTCTGGCAGAGTGATCTTGCTCATAGTTCATTTCTCCTTTAGCGTATTTACTTTCCCTATAACTTAAGCCTTGGCAAACTGGCTTTCGTACAGCTTGGCGTAGAAGCCTCCGCGGTCCAGCAGTTCGTCGTGGGTGCCGCGCTCAATGATATTGCCGTCCTTCATCACCAAAATCTGGTCGGCATTTTTAATGGTGGACAGGCGGTGGGCCACGATAAAGCTCGTGCGGCCCTTCATTAGTTCCTCAAAAGCATCCTGCACCAATACCTCGGTACGGGTATCGATGCTGGACGTTGCTTCGTCCAAAATCAGGATTGGCGGGCGGCGCAGCATCACGCGGGCAATACAAAGCAGCTGGCG
>OGDN01002709.1_pt1 | contig 21503 bp, 22 predicted proteins | sample 1570271 | NCBI WGS metagenome assembly OGDN01 (sample SAMEA4384481, study PRJEB24528) | human gut metagenome | reverse complement strand
CTTTATGCCTTGCCCTGCTGTTGGGATATAGTGTAAGTATGTATGCCGGTTGGGAGGATGATTTGAAACGGGACAATATACTTTCCCGTTCTTTGGAGCTTCTTGAAACTCTTCCTCCTTCGCCTTTAAGAGACGATTTACTTACTGTTTGCAAAGAGTATGAGACCGTATAATAATGGATTCAGTTCTATTATCATACTTATAGAAAGATGTGAGACAGATGGTTTAAGGAATACCAAATGCCTAGTTGATAAAATTGTATATATACTAAATAGCGTACTTAATAGGAAAAAATAATGGAACTTACATTTAATGAAATAATATTATGCCCTTTATTGAAAGTTATTTCTACATATGGCAATCAGAATGCATTTTTTATTAATGAGCAATTTCATACATATAATGAATTTGGAGAACGAATTTCTTGTATTAGAAAAGAGATCGAAAGTATATGTGAAGATATTGTAGGATTAGTCGCTAATGATGATTTAGAAACTTATGCTTCAATATTTGCACTATGGATGGAGGGGAAATGTTATGTTCCCTTACATCCTGAACAGCCAATAGAAAGATGTGAAGATATTATAGAACAAGTAGGAATGCGGTATATTTTGGATTCAAGTAGAGAAACTAGGTATCAAAATAAGTCCGTGATAATGACGAAGGCTATAAACAGCTATCGAGTCGCAGATATGGAGCTGCCAGTTGAATGTAATGACAAATCTTTAGCCTACATTCTTTTTACTTCAGGAAGTACAGGAAGACCGAAAGGAGTAACAATTAGCAGAAGTAATATAGCTCATTTCATACATGCCTTTTGGGAACTTGGGTATCAACTGGACGAAAACGATCGGTGTCTTCAAATGTTTGATCTTACATTTGATCTGTCTGTACAGTCGTATCTCACTCCTTTATTAGTAGGTGCTTGTGTCTTTACAGTTCCTCTAACTAAACTGAAGTATGGTTCAATCTTCGAACTAATTGATGAACAGGATTTAACTTTTGCATTGATGGTCCCCTCTATTATACATCATTTGCGACCCTATATGGATGAAATAAATGCACCTTTCATGAGGTATTCGTTATTTTGTGGTGAAGCTCTTCCCACTGAAATAACACGAGAGTGGAGTAGGTGCATTCCTAATGCACGCATTGATAACGTATATGGTCCTACTGAAAATACGATTTATTGTACTTGCTATACTTATAATAGGGAAAGTGATAATAAAGAATGCAACGGGGTACTGTGTATTGGTAAAGCTATGAAGAATACAAAGGCGATCATAATTAATGAAAGTGGGCAAAATGTTCCTGCGGGAGAAAAAGGCGAGCTTTGCTTGAGCGGTGCTCAATTAACTCCCGGATATTGGAATAATCAGGAAAAGAATATCGAGATGTTTTTCATAAAAGATGGCATCCGTTATTATAGAACAGGAGATTTGTGTAGTATGGATGAAACAGGAGATATCATGTATCATGGTAGAATGGATTTTCAGGTCAAGATTCAAGGATATCGAATAGAATTAGGCGAAATCGAGCATCACGCGCGTTCATTCATGAATGGAAAGAATGCGGTTGCCGTAGCTTTTCAAAGTCCTATTGGTAATATGGAAATAGCTTTATTCCTAGAGAATAATAATGTGAATTTAAATGAACTTAATATCTATTTACGTTCTAAAATGCCGGTATATATGATACCTTCAAAACTGATTATAGTTGATACTTTTCCCTTGAATATGAATGGAAAAATAGATCGAAATCAATTAAAAAAACTATTAAAGATTTAGAAGGATGAAAATAATAATTATTGGAGAAGATATTTTTAGTATTCGTGTTTTTGAATATCTCATCAATGCAGGTCATCACATTTTAGAATTTGTCACACCATCATACAACAAAAATTGGAAAAAAATAGATTGTGTGTCAAAAAGAAATAGTGTGAAGTGTAATATTGTAGATGATATTAATAATATCCAATTAATAGAATATTTTAAATTATTATGTCCAGAATTAATTTTAACCGTTCATTTTGAAAGATTATTGAAATCTGAGTTGATTAGGATTCCTGCCAAAGGATGTATTAATATTCACCCTTCTTTATTACCTTACTATAAGGGGCTTGCACCACAACACTGGCCTATAATCAATGGAGATCTTGAAACTGGTATTACTGTCCATTTTATAGATGAGGGTATGGACACAGGAGAAATTATATTGCAGAAAAGAATCTCAATTTCACCGGAAGAGTCTGTTTCTCATCTACAGTTGAAGATGCTTGAATTGTATGGTCCTTTAGTGAGTGAAGCAATAGAAAAAATAAATTTAGATGATTTTATTCCTATAAAGAATGATTCTTCTGTAGGATCATATTATCCGAAATTAAAGAGAAAAGATACAGAAATAGACTTGAGCAAAAATAAATACGACATTTATAATTTGATTCGGGGGGTTTCGTATCCTTATATGGGGGCACATTATATGAAATTTATTATATGGTCGGCAAAGTACCTTCCTTTAGATGAGGAAGCATCCTATTTGATGCAATATCCCATTCCTGGATTTTATAAAATATCAGATGAAGAGGCTATTCTTCGTGTCTGTGACGGAGTTTTACTAATAGATGATTATGAATAATATTTTAAGCTAGATAATTATGGAAACAAATGAAGTTTTGGAAAAAGTACAGAATATAATGAGACATGTATTTGATAATGACTCTATCGTGATTAATATGGAAACCACTGCCGATGATATTGAAGAATGGACATCATTGACACATATGCAGTTGATTGCAGAAGAAGAGAAAACTTTGGGATTGAAATTCAAGTTAAAAGAAATTTTGAAATGGAAGAATGTGGGTGATATGGTTAATTCTGTTGTGGAGAAAACTAAATAATTGTAGGAAGTTGCGTATGGTAAATATGACTTTCTCTATGCTGGCATTAGTAATTTGGAGTTGATAAAGAACTTTATAAATAAACATTAGAAGTTAGAATCTGTAATGTCTACTTCTTAGAAATTGATTTCTGAACTCTATTAGATTGAAACAGATTGTGTCGTATTCGTTTTCTCTCCAAAGATGAGTGGGAGCAGGAGTGAAGGCAATGTTCGATACAGATAGTTAGAGAAATTTGGTAAAAGCTCAAGCCTATGTTTGATGACGGAATAATTAAAATATAAATTTCAAGCATGAAAGGAGAACCATGTAATGATTACTAATGAGAATATTATGTTTAAATTGTTTGTTAAGAGATTAGCATATATATTGTCACCTGTTCTGTTGATGTTGCTTTGTTATGAAATTCTGTATAGAAATATACCTAATTCTTATCAGTATAAGGATTATTTTCTTCAAAACAGAGATTCTGTCAAAGATTTGAAGGTATTGATTCTAGGTAGTTCTAATGCATATTTAGGAATAAATCCGGTCTTCTTTCGAGAAAGAGGGTTCAATGCAGGAAATGTTTCACAGAGCTTAAGATATGATTATTTTATATTGAATAAATATATTGAGTCATTGCCTTCCTTAGAATACGTTATATTGCCAATATCCTATGTTTCTTTATTTTCCGAGTTGGAAAATGGTGATGAAGATTGGCGCGTTAAAAAATATCAACTGTATATGAATAGCGATATACATTCAAATCTAATTCCTAAATATAATTTGGAGTGTGCAAAAAAACTTGATGGGGTAATTATTGAACATTATTTATTGGGTCAAAATTTTAAGCAATGTACCAGCTTAGGATGGGGAACGATGTATAGAGAACACCGTGCTGATCTGGATTTTGAGCATTCAGGAGAAGAAAGGGGCCAGGCACATACGTATTTTCCTGAAAAGTATGACAATGATATATATTTAAAGAATGTTGATTTTGTTAATAAAATTGCATTACTGTGTCAAAAGAAAAATATAAAACTTTGTCTTTTAACACCTCCTGCATATTCTAGCTATTATAATCATTTAAATAAAGTACAGTTAGATATGATGTATAGAGTTATATCTGACATTGTCATGTGGTATCCTCAAGGGGTTGTTTATGTAGATCTGTTAAGAGATAAACGTTTTTTCAAGAGTGATTTTCATGATTCAGATCATTTATGCGAAAAAGGTGCAGAAAAACTTTCCAAGATTATAGATGGCTTTTTATTTGAAAAGTGGAATAGTTTTGTTTTAAACTAGTGTGTTTATGGTTGTAAATTCGATAAGTTTTCTTTGTTTTTTTATAGTAGTTTTTATTGTATACTATTTCCTTCTGACAAGGAATCCTAAATTTCAAAATGTCTGGCTATTTCTATCTAGTTATGTCTTTTATGGAATTGCAGAATGGAAAATGATTCCAATATTACTAATCTCAACGGTCATTTTTTATTTTATAGGTATAGCAATTGGAAAATATAATAAAACAGAGGAAAGAAAAGCGTCTGCGTTGACAACAGTCGGTGTGCTATTAGGAGTGGGGATTCTTTTCTACTTTAAGTATTTGAATTTTTTTATCGAGTCCTTTGGGCATTTCTTCAATATGATTGGTATTCATACTAATTGGATTACGTTTAATATTCTGATGCCTTTAGGTATTAGTTTCTTTACTTTCAAGTTACTAAGTTATGTCATAGAAGTACATCGGGAACATATAGAGCCTTGTTCCGATTTTGTTTCATTCGCTACTTATATATCTTTTTTTCCTACTATCTTATCCGGACCGATTGATCGTCCAAAGCCGTTTCTTTCACAATTAAAGAAAGGTCGTGACTTTGATTATGGTTTAGTGGTGGATGGATGTAGGCAGATTCTTTGGGGAATGTTCAAGAAGATGGTAATAGCTGATAATATATCTATTATTACAACAGATATCTGGGACTCGTATACTGATTTGCCGGGGAGTTTATTAATAGTGAGCGCTTTGTTATATACTTTCCAGCTATATGCTGATTTTTCAGGTTATTCTGATATGGCTATTGGTGTAAGTAAGATTTTAGGTTTGCGAATTGCGGTAAACTTTAAATATCCGTTTTTTGCTTTAAATATTGCAGATTATTGGAGACGTTGGCATATGTCATTAACCTCTTGGCTCACCGATTATGTTTTTATGCCGTTGAACCTCAAGTTCAGAAACTATGGAATATTTGGAATGATAATGGCTATCATGGCTAATTTGGTGCTAGTGGGTGCATGGCATGGGGCGAATATGACGTTTATTGTATTTGGTGTTTACCATGGACTTTTGTTTATCCCTCTTATAATGAGTGGTGCATTTATGAAAAAACAAAAAATACAGATTAATCGCTATGGGTTACCTCAATCGACGGATTTCATAAAGATGATATGTACCTATATGTTAGTTTCATTAGGAATGATTGCTTTTGTTGCGGAGAATCTGACAGAATTATTAAACTACATTCTACAAATTGTTACTAATTTAGGCGATATGCCTACGAGAACGGATTTTCATGTTGTAATGGGAGCACTTTCTGTAAAGGATTTCATGATTATGATAACATGTGTTTTGGGTATTATTATTATAGAATGGCGAAACAGGGATAAAGAGTATGGATTGTGCTTTATGGAAAACTTACACAATCGTTTTGCTCGTTACATAGTCTATCAATTTTTCATTTTATTGATATTATTCTTTCAGGGGGATACTACACCTTTTGTTTATTTTCAATTTTAGTCATGAATATGTGTTCCTATTGTGAATAAGTGGTGACCAATTGATTAAATTATTAAAAGGTTGTACGTATCAATCTATATTTTGGAGAAATTCTTTGTTTCATATATTGTCCCCGATTGATCGTAATTATAATAGAACTGGAAGTAACTAATTAACCACAAAATAAATTTAGAAAATACGATGTTAGCTGAAATATCTATTCTTCCTAAATTCCTCGATAAACGTGGCAATTTATCTTTTATGGAAGAATTCAAACAAGTTCCATTCCGAATTGCCCGTTCATATTGGATTTATGATGTTCCTGGAGGTGAATTTCGCGGAGGACATGCTTATAAAGAGAATCAGGAATTTATCGTAGCGCTCTCCGGGAGTTTTGATGTAATATTGGATGATGGTAAAGAACGAAAAACATTCTCCTTGAATCGTTCTTATTATGGGCTGTATGTTCCAAAAGGTATATGGCGTGAAATGAATAATTTCTCGACCAATTCATTAGCATTCGTGTTGGCTTCTACAGCTTTTGATAAGAAGGATTATATCTACGATTATGAACAGTTTAAATTGTATTTAAATGAAAAAAAGTAGTGTTTATGACTGTACAGTAATTGAATTGGATAAACATCATTCAGAAAAAGGGAACATTACTGTAGTAGAAAATGGCTATACAATTCCATTTGAAGTAAAACGTGCCTATTATTTATATGATGTTCCCGGTGGTGAAAGTCGTGGTGGGCACGCCCACAAAGAACTTAGCCAATTAATAATTGCGGCAAGTGGAAGTTTTACCGTAACATTGGATGATGGAAAAGTCAAAAGAACATTCATTTTGAATCATCCTTATCAAGGACTTTTAGTTGTTCCTGGCATTTGGAGAACATTGGATGATTTTTCGTCGGGTGCTGTATGTTTAGTGTTAGCTTCTCATCTCTATAGTGAAGAAGATTATTTAAGAGATTATCAGGATTTTATTAATTATAAAAATGAATAGAATACATCCACTATCAGATGTTCAGTCTTCTAGCATAGGGGATAATACAAATATCTGGCAATTTTGTGTAATACTTCCGCAAGCTCGAATAGGCAATAACTGTAATGTTTGTGCGAATGTATTTATTGAAAATGATGTCTTAATGGGTAATAACGTTACTGTAAAATCAGGAGTTCAGTTATGGGATGGGATTGTGATTGAGGATGATGTTTTTATAGGTCCTAATGTGACATTTACCAATGATCTTGTCCCTCGTTCAAAACTATATCCAGATTTCTATGTAAGAACGATTATAAAAAGAGGTGCGTCTATTGGAGCTAATTCAACGGTGGTTGCCGGCAATACTATTGGTGAATACTCCTTGATTGGGGCGGGAAGTGTTGTTACTAAGGATATTCCGGCAAATACGATTTGGTATGGTAATCCAGCTTTAATGAAAGGTTTCATAACCAATGATGGAATTTTGTTGAATATGGACAAAAAGGATAAGAACGGGATAATCCATAAAATATAAGATAATGATAAAATTTCTTGATTTACAAAAGGTAACAGCAAAGTATTCGGAAGAGATTCATGAAGCTGTCAGTCGCGTTATAGATTCCGGTTGGTATCTTCAAGGAAAAGAAAATGAAAGGTTTGAATCAGATTATGGTCAATATATAGGAAGTAAATATGCGGTTGGATGTGCGAATGGTCTTGATGCGTTAATATGTATATTTCGCGCATATATTGAGATGGGTATAATGCAGCCTGGTGATGAAGTGATTGTTCCTGCTAATACTTATATAGCTTCTATATTAGCTATTTCTGAAAATGGTCTGAAACCAGTTTTGGTTGAGCCTGGTATTGATACATATCAAATAGATGACACAAAAATAGAAGAAGTTATAACAGAACGGACAAAAGCTATTTTAATAGTTCATCTTTATGGGCAATGCGCTTATACATCTAGGATTGGGAAACTATGTCGAAAATATAAATTAAAACTAGTGGAAGATAATGCACAATCTCATGGTTGCATGTTTCATGGCAAACGAACAGGTTCTTTAGGTGATGCAGCTGGACATAGTTTTTATCCGGGAAAAAATTTGGGCGCCTTAGGAGATGGTGGCGCTGTGACAACAGATAACGAAAAACTGGCAAAGACTGTTCGTGCTATTGCCAATTATGGTTCTCAGAAAAAGTATGTGTTTAAATACTGTGGGCGAAATAGTCGTTTGGATGAAATTCAAGCTGCTATTCTTGGTGTAAAGCTGAAACATTTGGATGAGGATATTGCTATTCGGAAGAAAATAGCAGAATATTATATTAGCCATATAACCAATCCTGAAATTATCACTCCTGCTGTGAAGGATTGGGATGCCCATGCTTTTCATATATTTCCAGTTCGTTGTCAACGGCGTGATGCGTTGCAGAAATATTTAGCGGATAATGGAGTTCAAACGGTTATCCATTATCCGATACCTCCTCATAAACAGGAATGTTATAAAGAGTGGAATCATCTTTCATTTCCAATAACTGAACAGATTCATAATGAAGAATTAAGTTTGCCTATGAGTCCGATATTAACTGAAAGTGAAGTTAGTATTGTGGTCGATTTATTGAATGTCTGGAAATAAATTATGAGGCACAACAAGGAGGGTTATAGATCCGCGTTTAAGGCTACAGGATTATTAGGAGGGGTACAATTGATAACTGTATTGATCAGTGTATTGCAAGCAAAAGTAATAGCGGTGTTGATTGGACCTTCCGGATATGGTTTGATGAGTCTGTTTAATACAACTGTATCATTGGTTTGTTCGGCTACAAATATGGGGTTGGCAGGTAGTACGGTTCGTGATGTTGCAAAGGCCTATGGCGAAAAAGATAGAGAGGGATTGACCCAAATAACGATAGCAATCAGGCGTTGTGTGTATTTGACAGGTATATTAGGAGCCTTGGTTACTATATTGCTTTCTCCTTATTTAAGTTTATGGACGTTTAAAAGCAAGGAGTATACATGGTCATTTATACTTCTTTCAATAATAGTGTTCTTTTCTGCTATTTCCGGTGGGAACAATGCGGTTATTCAAGGATGTAGGAAACTTGTATATTTAAGTAAGTCAAAAATAGGAAGTGCTCTATTAGGTTTGTTACTGACTATTATCATTTTTTATTTTTGGAAGGAAAAGGGCATTGTTTTATATTTGATTTTGATTGCTTTTTCTTCTTTAGCTTTTAGTTTTTACTTCTTTGCTAAGATAAAAAAGAGCGGTGTGTTTTTAGATATAGACCAATCTTTCAAGCAATCTTTAGATAAAGGGCGAAGTTCGGTGAAACTGGGCATTATGCTTTCTTTAGGCAGTGCGAGTTCAATATTAGCCGAATATATTATAAAATCTTATATAACGCGTTATAGCGGATTACTTGATGTTGGATTCTATCAGGCAGGATGGGCTATAAATACAGCTTATTTAGGTATGGTATTTAGTTCAATGGGGACCGATTATTATCCACGATTGGCATCGGTATCGGCAAATAATAAAAATGTGGCTGAATGTGTGAATCAACAATCTGAGATGGCTTTATTGATACTAGGGCCTTTAATTATAGCTATGATTATTTTTATACATCCATTGATTGTTGCTTTCTATTCGGACAAATTTATATCAATAGTGACAATGACACAATGGCTTTTAATCGGATCATTTATAAAGGCAGGCTCATGGGCTATCAGTTATATTTTTCTCGCAAAAGGAGACGGGAGGACTTATTTAATAAATGAAATTGGAGTACAATTCATTATTTTACCATCCTATTTAGTCGCATTTACATATGGGGGATTGAATGCTATGGGGTATGCCTTTGTTTTAAACTATATTATATATTTTGTATGGGTTTCATTGATAGCAAGATGTAAATATGGATTTAAAAGTTCATTCAGTTTCTGGAAGATACTAGGGGTAATGCTGATAATAACAGTAACCTGTATAATTGTTAATAACCTTTCCTGTCGATTATATGCTATTGCTATTCAGATCATATTACTGATATTTCTGCTATTTTATGCATATTATGAATTAAATAATAGGGTTGATCTGAAAGAAGTTTTATCTAAAATTTTGAAGCGAAAGAAAAATGAATAATTTGGAATCTCCATTAGTTTCCATCTGTGTTATCACTTACAATTCTTCAATGTATGTATTGGAGACGTTGAATAGTGCGAAAGAGCAAACTTATCCTAATCTGGAGTTGATAGTAAGCGATGATTGTTCGACGGATGATACGGTAGACGTTTGTAGAAAATGGATGGAAGAAAATAGTGAAAGGTTTGTAAGGACTGAACTGGTTACAGTTGAAAAAAATACCGGAATTCCTGCTAATTGTAACAGGGCTATCAGTGCATGCCGGGGAGAATGGGTAAAGTCAATTGCAGGTGATGATATACTGTTACCTGATTGCATTGACAAGTTTGTAAAGCATGTAACTGAGAATAAAGAAGTGCGTATTGTATTCTCAAAAGTGCAATCTTTTACGGTAAAAGAAAATCGAATACGATATAGTGAAATATTGCCTTCTAAGGAGAGAATAAGATTGTTCGATTTATCTCCAGATGAACAATTTAAACGGTTAATAGTAGCAAATTTTGTTCCTGCTGCCGCCTGTTTTAGTAGTGCTGATCTGTTAAAAAAATATCCATATTGCGAACAATATAAGTATTTGGAAGATATCCCACAGTGGGTTCGGTTAACACATGATGGAGTTAAATTGTATTTTATGGATGAGATAACTCTGTTATACAGAAGAACAGAAAATACAGTATCAGCCAATAGTGCACAGTTTTATCCGGTTCTTATGACTCATTCTTTAATTTCTTATTTTTATTCGGAAAGATTGTATTATTTGAAGGAAAATGATGAAAAAGCTTATAGGAAATATGTGAAGTTGTACTTTTTGTATCATTTGATAGAATTTCTGTTCCATAATAAAAAAAATAGAATAAATGTTTGGGTGTATCGGTTCTTTCGTTTGCTGATTTTTATCGATTGATTTTACCTTTTTTCTTTGATTAATGCTATATCGGCTCCCTTATGGTTATTTTGTTGGCTATTCTGGTTCCTTATTGGTTGAACGGAATGTATAGTGGATGGATAAGTTTCTTGATAATAACTTTTATTTCTGTGCTGAATCTATTAATGATGGTCTGTTCGTTCGGGCTAAACAAAGAGGAGAGGTTGTTTATACAAAATAATATCTGAAAAAAATATGCAGATGAGTAATATATCCTCAATGAAGGATTGTTATGGTTGTGGCGTTTGCGCTGCTGTATGTCCCCAAAAGGTTATTTCGTTGTCACTAAATGCCGATGGTTTCTACGTCCCTTCGGTAGCTGATATGGGATGTACTGAATGCGGCTTATGCTTTTCTGTTTGTGCTTGTAATGATGATTCTTTTTTGCAGGTAAACTCAAATCCTCAAAAAGCGTATGCTTCGTGGAGTGAAGATTCACAAGTGCGTAGGAAGTGTTCTTCTGGAGGAATTAGCTTTGAAATAGGACGGCATTTGCTTGAGAAAGGTTATAAAGTGTGTGGAGTCAGATATAATGTTAAGAAGAATAGGGCAGAACATTATATTGCTACAAATTTGAAGGAACTGATACCTTCTATCGGAAGCAAATATATACAGAGCTATACAGTGGACGGTTTTGCTGCAGTTAACAAGAAAGAAAAATACTTGATAACAGGAACTCCCTGTCAAATTGATTCTTTTCGTCGCTATATTCGAAAGTTTAAAGCAGAGGATAATTTTGTGCTGATGGATTTTTTCTGTCATAGCGTACCTTCCATGTGGGCATGGCAGAAATATATTCAAATGGTGGAACGTAAGATTGGTAAAATAACCAATGTCTCATGGCGTAATAAACAGACTGGTTGGCATGACAGTTACTCTATTAGTATGGATGGTGAACATTGTGGTGAAAAGATGGATAGGTACGATAGTTATGATATATTAATAAAGGAAGAAAAATATTGTTATAATTCTCGTTTGTCGCAGGGTGATCTTTTCTATCGTTTATTTCTTGGAGATTATTGCTGTAATCCAGCTTGTCAGATACAGTGTAAGTACAAATACAATCGTTCAGCGGCTGATATTCGTATCGGAGACCTTTGGGGGCAAACTTATAGAACCAATGAAGAAGGTGTAAGCGCATTGGTTGCATTTACTGACAAAGGTAAAATGCTGATCAGTCAATTGAAAGGATGTGAGTTAGTAGAGTACCGATTTGAAACAGTAGCGGAGGGGCAAATGAAAAAAAATGTAGGAAAAGCATGTTTTTCTTCATTCATTATGCATTGGTTAAAATCAGATATCATATTTCCAATGATATTATGGAAAACTATTTTTTCAATTGAAAATTTGTTGCATCTACCAGGGCGAGTAATGAGAATGTTGATAAAATGATTATGTGTAAAAAATGGAAATAGGAATTCTTACCATGCATAAGATCTATAATTACGGATCTGCTCTGCAAGCCTATGCCTTGCAAAATGTCATCATAAAAATGGGATATAAGTGTGAAATTATAGATTATCAATATCCCAATTCATATCATTCTTTCAGGAATCGGAAACTCACGCTAAAAAAAATCGTGAAAGGGATCATTTATAAGATAAAAATGAAAATGTTTTATAAAAGAAGTGAGCAAAAGAAACTTTATCATCAATTTTGGGATGATTATTTTCATCTGACAAAAAAATACAATTCTCGAAATGAAATCTTTGCAGAACCACCCAGCTTTGATCTTTATATAACAGGTAGTGATCAAGTGTGGAACCCTAAACATATGAAAGGAGATTCTGTTTTTTTTTGTGATTTTATAAACAATGGAAAACATCGAATTTCGTATGCATCTAGTTTTTCTTCTGCTAATCTGGATGAGGTATTTATAGGACCGTACACTAATTTATTGAGGAAATATTTTGCAATAAGTGTGAGAGAAGAGAGTGGGGTGAAAATAGTAAAGCAATTAACAGGAATGGGTGCAAAGAGTGTTTGTGACCCAACTCTATTGCTTACAGAAACTGATTATGCTCCATTGGTGAGTCATTCTTCTATTCATATTGAACGCCCTTACTTATTAGCCTATATTTTGGGGTATAATTATAATCCTTATCCTTTAATTCAACAGGTAATCGATAAAATAAGTAAAGAGAAAAAAATATCAGTAGTCTATTTATTATGCAATAATTTAAACGGATTTAGAGGAGCGCATTCACGAACTATTTCGGCTGCTGGTCCAAATGAATTTCTTTATTTATTTAAGAATGCATCTTTTGTAATAACGAGTTCTTTTCATGGTACTGCCTTTTCTTTAATTTTTGAGAAAGATTTTTATGCAATAACGAAAGGAGATGGTTCTGATGATAGAATTATTTCGTTACTTGATAGAGTAAAACTTAAATCCCGTTCTTTGTCGATGAAATCTGAACTAGGACATTTGGAAACAGAAAAAATGGATTATAAAAAAATAACTCCAGAACTAATGAAATACAGAGAATATTCTTTGTCGTTTTTAAAAAAAGCAATAAGTGATTCTATAATTAAATGAAAATACATTATTCTACTTTGATTGCTGGATGCATGCTATTGATCTCTCCCCTATTATCTTTCCCTTTCATAGTTTATGATGTCTATAGACAGAGAAAGTCTGCTGTTTATATGTTCGCTTTTTTTTTAGGAATTGTTGCTTTTCTAACTCCTCCAGTAGGAGATTTATATAGACATACACGAGATTACTTTGCTATAACCAATATTTCTTATGATACCTTTATTCAATCTTTAAAAGATGATATGTTGGTACAAGTATTTGCTTATTTTTTAGCCAAGAATGGGTTAGGGTATCCTTTGGCTCGGTTGATATATACAATTGTAGAAATAAGTATATTGGGATGTATATTTAATGATCTGGTAAATGATGAAAAGAATAAGAACAAGCGTTTTTCACTATTTGTGGTATGTATATGTGGATTTAATTTTATCTCCGCAGTATTAGGTGTACGATCTGGGCTTGCTATGTGTTTTTTTTTGTTTGGTTATCATTTGTTGTATAATAAAAGAAATAGAATTGTTTCTGTGATCTTTCTTGTATTAGCTATGTATACACATTTTTTTTATGTTCCATTAAGTGTCATATTACTGTTATTATACTATTTTTCCTTTCATTTAAGTAAAGCGAAATTTATATTTCTTGCGCTGATTACATTAGGAATTGGAATGATGATTTCTTCATTTTTGATATTAAAATATTGGGATACAAAGGCTGGTTATTTAGAGGGGCAATGGGGTACTGAATATTTATCTATTGCAAGCTTTAAAGGAATGATATATTACTATATTACAAGGTGTTGGATTATTCCCCTGTATGTTTTTTTTGTGTTTAATAAGGAGAGAACTTCTCTAAGAACACTTATTTACATATTTTCGCTGGCATTTTTAGCTACATTAGGCTTTGCTACTATTTCTGGTCGTATATTAGGTGTCCTCTCTGTTTTGTTGATGTTTTATTACTTGCAATATTATAGGAACTGTTCTGTTAAATTGGCTCGTTATATTTTATTAGGGTCCGTTCTATATTTTGGAAGCAATCTTTATACGTATAGGAATGTTATATTTTTTCCTTCCAATAATCAGTATTCAGAAATGTGGAAACCTTTACCATTAGTTCTTCAAAATGATTATTCTAAAGAGTGGATATATTTGCATATAAATAAAGATGGTTCGTTTAAAAACAGTCATGATTGATAAATGTGTGGATTTAGTTTCAATACTGGTTCCAATCTATAGAGTCGAGAAATTTATAGAAAAGTGTGCAGTATCATTGTTTGAGCAGACTTATCCGAATATCGAGTATGTATTTGTAGATGATTGTACGCCAGATAATAGTATAAGTGTTTTACAAGATATTATAGCGAAATACCCCGGTAAGAAGGACAAAGTACGGATTCTGCATCATGAGTACAATCGTGGTTTGGCTGCAGCGCGTAATACAGCAATTGAGAATGCTGTCGGTGAGTATGTGATGCATGTAGATTCTGATGATTATTTAGACATTTATGCAGTAGAAAAATCAGTAAATCTGATTCGTAAAGAAAATGCTGATGCTCTTATGTTTGGTATGAAGCATGTTTTCGCTAATAAAAAGGTCAATCAATGTGTTAAAATACCAATTGATGTAAAAGAATATGTGAAACAACTTATTCAGCGTGAATGCGCTGTATGTGTGTGTGGAGGGATTTACCGTCGTTCTTTATACTTTGAAAATGGAGTGAGAGCTATTGAAGGGGTAAATATGGGTGAAGATTATGCTACCAAGCCACGGTTGATATATTATGCTAAAAAAGTTGTTTATATTGACGAGCCTCTTTATAATTATGTGCATTATAATAATGGGGCCTATACAGGTTCTTTTGCAGACAAAAGTATTAGAGATCAGAAGGCTTCTATTGACATTCTTGTAGATTTCTTTGGCAATGTACTTGATAAAGAAGAGTTTGTCTTGCCTTTGCGAAAGGCTGCCTTACAGATAAAAGCTGAATTACTTATTAGTTGGGGATTACACGGAGGCAATAAAAAAGCTTGGAATGATATCATAGAGCTTTATCAAGGTTATGACTCGGGAATGGTGTCTATGAAATATAAAATAATATTGATATTAGCACAATGGCATTTGCCGAGGGTGGTGCGCATTTATTCTCGAATAGGTGTCGGAATCAAAAAGTTCTTGAAATGAAAATAGCTTATATTGTGTCATCTTTGGCTAATGCCGGTCCAATCAATGTAGTTATGGATTTGGTTCAAGTAATGATGCTGCATGGGCATCAGTGCGTGGTATATTATTTTGATGAAAAAGTGGAAAAGGATTTCCCCTGTGAAATGATCCGCATCAGTATGAGGTCAGATATATGTTTTAACAGATATGATGTGGTACACACACATGGTGTGCGTCCTGATTTTTTTGTTTTATTGAAGAAACCTTTGAAGTGTAGAACTAGATTTATATCTACAATCCACAGTTTTATATTTGAAGATCATCGGTATAAATATGGAAAGTTTAAGGCTTTTTTCACGACACGGATTACCTTATTTTGCACAATGAGGCACAATAAAGTTATTGTGTTGAGTAGAACAGCAAAAGAATATTATAAAAGTTGGATATCTTCTGAGCAGTTAACCTATGCATATAACACGAGGGTAGTTAACTTTAATCAAGATATTACTGAGGAGGAAAAAAAAATATTTCTTTCTTTCCGGGCAGAGACTCCGCAAATTGCGGGAGCAATTTGCGGAGTCTCTGCCCTGAAGGGCTTGGATCAAATGATCCAAGCCCTTCAGGAATTACCTCAAGTAGGATTCATTATTATTGGAGATGGACCGGCAAAATTATCGTTAGAACAATTGGCCCAAAAATGTGGAGTAGATAAAAGAGTACATTTCTTAGGAAGACAACCGCAAGCTTATAGATATTTGCCTTATATTGATGTATTTACTATCCCTAGCCATTCTGAAGGATTTCCTTTAGCTATGCTGGAAGCAGCAGCTTATAGTAAGGCAATAGTGTCATCAGATATTCCTATATTTAAGGAAATCTTTACGGATGAGGAAGTCTTGAAATTTCGATTAGGTGATATTAAGGGGGCAGTGTTAGCTTTGCAGAAAGCTTTTCAGAATAAAAGTATGTTGGAAAAGAATGTAAATAATCGGTATGTAAAAGATTACTCTCCAGAACTCTTTTATAGTAGACATCTAGATATTTATAACGGTAAAATGTAATAAGTAATGAAAAGAATAGAGTTTATAGATTTAGCTAAAGGCATTTGTATATTATTAGTTGTAATGATTCATACTGGTGTGAATGAATTTGTACCGGGGATTTATGCAGCAAAAGTTCCTATGTTTTTTGTTTTATCAGGACTGTTTTTTAGTAAAAGTTATGATAGGGGGGGGATATGTTAAATAAGGTGAATACAATAGTGATTCCGTTCTTATTGTATTACTTGTTGAGTTATGCGTTGTTTTATGTCCTGAACTTTTTTATACCAAGTGTTTTGGTGAGTGATGTGACGTTTCATGGTATTCGAGATGTTTTTTTACAAAGGAATTTGTTTAATGGTCCTTTATGGTTTTTATTATCTCTTTTTCAAGTAGAACTTGCTTTCTATTTTATAAGGCGATATTTTACAAATAAATGGATGAGTGGATTATTCTGTTTAGTTCTTGGATTTATTGGATATGAGTTATCTGTATATGATATAGACTTACCTTTATGGATAGATACCAGTCTTGTTGCACTTCCTTTTTTCTGTATCGGCTATCTGATAAGTACAACTCAAGTTTTAGAACGGGTTTTCTCGATTTGGTATAAAATCGGATTTGTAATTTTAATGTATGCGCTTTATCTTTTGTTTGCCTGTGATATCTATATGAGCGTGAACAGATATACTTCTGACTATTATCTAGGAATACTTATAGCTGGTGCTGCAATTGTTGGTTGCATGATAGGTTTGTGCAGTATATTTCAGAAACAAGCATTCCTTTCGTGGATTGGTAGGAATACTTTGGTTATTCTTTGTACGCATCACATTGTGTATAGACCCATAAAATATGTATTAATGAAGTATGATGTAAATAGTGGGATTATATTATTTTTGTTGACGATGTGTGTCGAATGTATATTGATACTTCTCATAAATAGATTTTTTCCTTTGTTAGCGGGAAAGAAAAGATTATTTGTATAATTGATAATATCTTCTTATCGTTTATTTCTTTTCACTCTAAATACAATTTTATTGATGAAATTCTCTGTATTACTTTCTTTATATTATAAAGAAAGCCCAGTATTCTTATATCAAAATTTAGAAAGTGTATTTAATCAAACTTTGCAATAGTATGATCAATATTGGACTTCGTACTGGAATTCGTATGATACCTAATGGACTAAGAGGATGGATATACAAGAATATATTAAGAAAATGAAAGATGAAAGTAGCAGAATATGGATTAAATAAAAAGAATAGTATAAATCACATCCGGATTGGAATATTGACATTATTCGTTCTGCTGTAATTCAGGGTGAACGTAACTAGGGAGATATTTATAATTTATTAAGACAAATATTATGAGTAGGATTTTGGTAACAGGAGGTTGCGGTATGATTGGAAGTAACCTCGTAAAGCGTTTAGTCAAAGATGGTCACGACGTTTTTGTAATTGACAATCTTTGGCGCGGTAAACTTGAGTATTTGAATGGTGAAGATGGAAAGCCTGTAATTGATTTGAAAACGCATTTCAGTGATTGTGATTTAACTGTTCAGGGGCAATCTGATGCAATGGTATTCAGTTCTGATTATGTGGTACATCTGGCTGATGTTGTGGCTGGTATAGATTATGTGTTTGGAAATCAAGGCAGTCTATTTCGAGTAAATAACCTTATTAATACGAATGTTTTTAATTCTGTTAGAAAAGCAGGAAAAGAACGTATAAAAGGATTGATTTATGTAGGAACGGCTTGCTCTTTTCCTTTGACTCGTCAAAACTCTTTAGAGGTAATTCCTTTGCGTGAAGATGAATTATTTCCAGCTCTGCCCGAATCTGCATACGGATGGAGTAAATTGATGGGACAATTGGAATTAGGCTTTTTGGAAAAAGAGACTGATATACCCTGTTGTACTCTGATGTTTCATAATGTTTATGGATCTCCTTGTGATTTTGGTGAGAGAAGTCAAGTGATACCTGCTCTTATTCGTAAAGCAGTCAATTATCCTGATGAACCGTTTAATGTTTGGGGGAGTGGAGAGCAAGGAAGAGCTTTTATTCATGTTAATGATGTTGTTGATGCTCTTTGTCTTGCATTGGAAAAAGGATGGGGGCATGGATGGATACAAATAGGTCCTTCTGTCTGTACGTCAATAAAAGAAATCGCAGAAACTATAGTGAAGATTTCGAATAAAGCCATTGATATTTTTTATGATAAATCAAAACCGGAGGGAGATAAAGCACGTAGCGCTGATTATTCTAAAGCTAAACAGATTTTAGGGTGGGAACCTAACGTCTCTTTGGAAGTAGGGATACAACAACAATATGAGTGGGTAAAAAAACAAATAGAGAATAGATGAATGAGTAGTCAATTGTATGGTTTGATAAAAATGTAATTATGAAAATTATATGGTTTAAAGGAGATTTTGGAAATCAAGTTTTTAGTTGTGCATTCTATAATTATCTGAAAAAGAAATATCCTCAAGAGAAAATCTATGGATGTATGAAAACAAATTACCCTATTGTAGTGAATAAGTATTTTGATTTAGAACTTCCTAAATCAAACAGGTATTTGGATATGTTGTTATTTGTGATTTTTGGAGCTTTAGAAAAAATGCACATTGATATCTGTGTGAGTACAGATGACCATTTTAAGGAAAATATGATACTATATAATGGATATTGGCAAAATAATAAATTTTATGACCGGGATAATAGATGGTTAAAAATGAAATTGCCTAAAGATATAGGACAAAAGAATTTGGAAATATTAGAAGTAATGAGATCTACAGATTCGGTTAGTATTCATGTTAGAAGAGGAAATTATCTGAAGCATAAGGAGATTTATGGAATTGATACGGAAAATTATTATAGAAACGCTATTGCTAAAATAAAAGAAAAGCTGGAAAATCCCGTCTTTTTCTATTTTTCGAACGATATGGAGTGGGTTCGTGAAAATATGGGGGATACAAATCGTGATTATTATATTGATTGGAATACTTCTGACAAAAGTTATTTGGATATGTATCTTATGTCGAATGCAAAAGCTAATATAATAGCCAATAGTACCTTTAGCTACTGGGCTGCATATTTAAATGATAATAATATTGTTATTTATCCGAAAGAATGGTACAATAAAATGAGTCATATAAACTCTCCTTCTATTTTCTATGAAGATTGGATTGCTATTTAGATGTATGTTGTAAGCACTCATTATATGGTTCTTGGTTTTTATCTTTTTGTCCTTTACTTTGCTTCATTGCAAAACGGATGGTGCTACCCGCAAGCTTTCTAACAATGTTTATTGTATCTCAAAAGGTATTGATACCGTTAGGGGCATTATAGCCATACAGTGAGTACTTACGAATCAAAATAATGTTATATGAAAGAAATTTTCCTTTATATATTATCAGATTATCAAAGGTATACTGGATATAGATCTTCCTTTATAAAAATAATATTAGTAGCTTTATTTACCAGGTATCATTGTTTTACTTATAGTTTTTGGTTTCGATTGGCCTCTCATAAAAATATCTTTTATCCATTGGCTCGTATTATGTATTTTCGATTATCCCGCAAATATGGTATACAGATACCTGTTACTACGAAAATAGGTTATGGCTTATCTGTAAAATTAAAAGTTAGCGACTGGGTGCTTTTTCTAGGCTATAAAAATACTGAGCAGCAGCGTATGGAAAGCCGATTATTGCATCTAATCTGAATGTATTTAAAGATATATTTACTGATGATAAAATCTCTATGTTCGATTTCTCCTTCTCGAATAAGGTCTGATTTATATAATGGAAAAATTTAGTGTGTTAATGTCTGTTTATGCACGTGAGCAGAGTGCTTATTTAGAAGAAGCACTTCGTAGCGTGTTTGAACAAACTGTGTCACCTTCTGAGGTGGTGTTGGTAAAAGATGGTCTCTTGACTACAGAATTGGATGCTGTTATTGCAAGTTTTGCGGAACATTATGAGAATTTGAAAATTGTAGCATTACCCAAAAATATGGGATTGGGCAATGCGCTTAATGTCGGTTTATCTGCATGTACCTATAGACTGGTTGCACGCATGGACAGTGATGATTTGTCTTTGCCGGGACGATTTGAAGCCCAATTGCGGGTATTTGATGAATACCCGGATGTTTCAGTAGTTGGAGGATGGATTTCAGAATTTGATAAGGATCCTAAAGATATCGTTTCATATCGAAAGCTGCCGCAAACGGATAGAGAGCTTAAACAAATTTGTCAGTTGAAAAATCCACTGAATCACATGACGGTGATGTTTTGTAAAAAAGATGTGCTTGAAGCTGGAGGATATCAGCATTTCTACTTGTTTGAGGATTACTGGTTGTGGGCAAGAATGATAAAGAATGGCGTGAAGTTGTATAATGTGCAGAACGTGCTGGTCAATGTGCGAGGAGGGGCTGCTATGGCTGCAAGACGTGGAGGATGGAAATATGCGAAAAGTGAAATACAGTTTCAAAGGAAAATTTTGCAAATGGGGTTAATCAGCTTGCATGTATTTTTGAGAAATGTCTGTGTCCGTTTTTCTGTTCGTATGATGCCAAATGGTTTGAGGAGTTTGGTCTATGAAAAAGTATTAAGGTAATTCTATCAATTTAAATATTTTATGGGGTATAGTGAAGAGTTCATTCCGGATGGGATGAACGGTTTTGAACGTAATGTAAAGCGGGTGGGAGATTGTATTATTGCAGGAGTTTTGTTATTGATATTCTCCCCATTGTTCTTAATCTGTTATCTAGCTGTGAAGCGTGAAGACGGTGGTCCGGCTATTTTCAAACAAGAGCGCATCGGACGTTTTGGTCGTCCGTTTTGTATCTATAAGTTTCGCAGTATGCGGCTGGACGCTGAATCTATGGGACCTCAGCTTTACAAAGGTGGTAGAGATCCTCGATTAACTAGAGTCGGTAAGTTTTTGCGGGAACATCATTTGGATGAATTGCCGCAACTTTGGAATGTATTTTGTGGGCAGATGGCCTTTATTGGTCCCCGTCCGGAACGCAAGTTTTATATTGATCAGATAA
>OGDN01002690.1_pt1 | contig 21664 bp, 17 predicted proteins | sample 1570271 | NCBI WGS metagenome assembly OGDN01 (sample SAMEA4384481, study PRJEB24528) | human gut metagenome | reverse complement strand
ACAAAAATGACATTGCCCATAAAAAGATCGGAAAGAAAAACATCAAAAACAGTGATATCCAGAATAACTGACTTCCGATCACTGCAAAATAGATGGTAGATCCGATGATGGCAAGTAATATAATGATCAGCAGGATCGCTGTGATCTGCTTCATACGTTTTTGTTTCTGCATGATAATATCCTTTCGTAACTATGTATACCTATGAGGTATCCTAGCATATATTTGAGCGTTTTAAAAGAGTAAAATATGTTATGATAATGATATATAAAGAACATTATTAATTGACGGTTATATTTATGACATGGCACTTCCATCCAGAAGAGTGGATTGATTTTAACATAATTTATAAAGAAGTGTATAAGAAGCAAAAGAGAGGACATAATAAGAATATCCAGTTAATAAAAGAACTGGATAGAGAAATACTTATCCTCCCCTTAAGTATTCCCCCACTCTGCGAAGCCGTGGAATGGGGGATTTTTATCTGATACTCCAACGGCTAAAGCACGTCGGGTTCTTATGTACATTCACTTCCAGATATACTCGAAAGCATATAAGACTAATGAGTTTCCCATAAGACTTTCACTATCAATCACTCTAACGAGCGAATTAGCGATAGTATAAGGCTCGTATCAAAACCTTTATGTGTTGTTTTTAAATCGCAATACTACTTAAATTTTTATTTCCTGTTAATCTATCGACTTCTAAGTTGTGAAGTTGATAGAAGTTCTCAAATCTCTCATTACATTTATTAATATTAAAACTTTTCAAATCATCCGCTATATTCATTATTAAGAAAGCTGAATATAAATCTCTTTGTATTTTAATTCCATCAAAATCATTCCATCTTTGAGATAATGATTTCTTGTGATAAGTATCATCAAAATGATTAAACTGACTTGCCTTTGCATTCCAAGTATCAATCTTAATCAGATGTTTTCCATAATAAGATAACTTCCTGTCTATTATTTCTAATAACATAGAAGGTGCTCTATTGGCAATAGATTTTCCAAAGCGTTTCTTTCTTTTAAATCTACCTTGTTCATTCTTTTCTGTTTTTGTAGACTTCTTAGCAAGTCCTGAAAAATTCATGGTTTCAACATAAATATTATCTCCAAGAGAGATAATTTGGTTTGCCAGACATTCATGCTGATATTTTCTTACATCTGCTTGTTTACGATTTAATTCCTTTAATCCATTTTGATATTTTATATAGTGATTTGATTTCTTCCAAGTTACTTTCTTACTACCTTGTTTCTTGATAGTACCATCTTCATTGTAATTATTAGGATTGGTTGCTCTGGGACTTCTATCCATTTTTCTTAATAATCTACGTTTCTGATTTTCAATATTTTGAACATTATCGGCAAGTTCCAGTATTTTTACATCGGTAGAAGATGAATAAGCAATAGTAGAAGTACCTATATCAATTCCTACATCACCTTGCCCTATATGATGTTTAATTTCACCAGTTTCTGTATCTACTTTGACTGGTGGATTTCCTTTAAAAACTATCTGAACATAATATTTATATTTGTTTCGCACATATTTTCTAACAATACGACAATATGAAATATCTGATTGCATTGCTTGATACTCATAATAATTATTATAGTCAATCACAACTGGTATTTTTAATCCGTTCCACAAAATCGTATTATTCTTAAGTCGAATACCAGTCTTATTAGATTTTCCTTCAAGACTGTTCATATCCCCATATTTTTTATAATAAACTTTCTTACCATTCCTATAAAACAGTTTATCATAAGATTTCCAAATGCTAGTTGCAATTTTTTGTGCAGTAAAAGCATCTAGATTATCTTTAAAATGCTTTTGCATTTTCTTTGCATCATGGTGAAATGAATACTCTGACATGTCATACTGTTTTCTAATTTCAGCTATTTCTTTCCATACAGGTTTATCTTTCTTCTTGTCTCCTGATAGTTGCGACATAAGATTTCTATATTTCTTAGTTTTTGTCATTTCCTTATAACGTTTTTGTGTTATATTTACTAACGAGTTATAAATTTTTCTTCCAATTTCAAAACGTTTATCTAAAATATCTTCTTGATATTTTTCTGTTTTAAGAGGAAATTGAACTATAAAGTTTGCCATTGTATTCACCACCTTCCTAATAATATATTCTCCGTTTAATATCGTTTCTTTTGATTTTCTACATATCGTTTTATTGTATCGCTGCATACATTACCAGCTGTTGAAACAAAATAACTTCTTGTCCATAAGCTAGGCATTTTTGATAGTTCTGAAAATTCATCTCTAAGAATTTTACTTGTGTACCCCTTTATTTGGTGCATAATATCTGATGGACTTTGTGTAGGCAAACAATTTAAGAACATATGTGTATGGTCTTTATCACATTCAATAGCAATAATTTCTATTTCTAACTCCTTACATTTTAATTCGACCAATTCTTTAAATCGTTGTTCTACTTTAGGTATCAGAAAAATTTTTCGTCTATATCTTGGACAAAATACAAAATGATAATTTATCAAGGATACAGTTGTATTAGAGTGTCTATAATTATTTTTCATACACCTATTATATAACATTGCGTGTATAAAATCAATATTAACATACACGAATTATATCGACGCTATCAATCCCACACCTAAAGGAGTGGGATTTCCGCTAAATTGTTGTAAAATTTCCGTCGATTGTTGAAAAAAAGCCAAAGATTTGTTATAGTATCAAAGGAAAATAACATTTTAAAGAGAAAAGGATGGAATGAACATGGCTTTATTACAGGAATGGCGTGATTACGCATATAAATTTGACGATAGAACAGCAGAAGGACAGCAGTTCTGGTTAAATTACTTCAACATTGAAAAAGGAATCTACGAGAAATTATTAGCTGACAAAGATACAGTTGTATCTGGAACAGTGAAAGAATTAGCAGACAAATACGAGACAGAATTACAGATGTTTGTAGGATTCTTAGATGGGATCAACGACAGCTTAAAAGAAGCAAACCCAATCGAAGAGATGGATGAAAATACACAGGTAAGCTTAGACATCGACTTCGAAAAATTATACTACAATATGGTTGGATGCCGTGCAGAATGGCTTTACAACTTAAAAGAATGGGATGACATTCTTACAGAAGAAAGAAGAAAAGAACTGTACAAAGAATCTAGAAATTCAACAACAGTTGTAAAAGGAAAGAAGATCGGAAGAAACGATCCTTGTCCATGCGGAAGCGGTAAAAAATATAAAAAATGCTGCGGAAAAAACGCTTAATCAGATAGTTTTAAGCATATAAATGTAATAAAAAGAATCTTTTGGCTAATGTAACAGCTGAAAGATTCTTTTCTTATTTTTATAGGAAATTTCGATGAAATCCCCTATGAAATAAAAATTGTAGAAATTATGCAAAGTAAGAATCTTTCTATAAAAGAAAAGTATTGACGTTTTGTATACAAAGTGTTAGTATTTCAATTAGTCGTCTAATGATTAGTTGTCTAATTAAAAGTATGAAAGCAAAGAAAGGAGCAGACATGAAGAAGTGTGAAGGCATTTACAGTTTGATCGGTAAGGTAAATCATAAGAGTGCAATCTATGGATTTGAACTTTTAAAAGAACAAAATCTGCATCCAAGACAGATGCCGCTTCTGATTCATTTAGGAAAATGCGAGGGATGTACGCAAAAAGAACTGGCAGATATCATGCAGGTGAAGCCGCCGACGTTAAACGTAATGATTGGACGAATGGAAAAGAATGGATATATAGAGAAAAAACAAGATGAAAAAGATTCAAGAAAAAGCAGGATTTATTTTACTGAGAAAGGAAGAAGTATCAGTGAAGAATGCCATAAGAGATTCACAATGATACAGCAAAAGATTGAAGAATATTTTACAAAAGAGGAGCGCGAAGAACTTGATCGTTTATTAAATAAATTCTGTGATTGTCTGGATAAACAGACAGAGATATTAAAAAAAGAAAGAAAGGAAAAATCAGATGCTTAAATTATTCCGATATTTAAAAAATGCATATGTACCGATCATGGCGATCGTGTTATTGCTGGTCGTGCAGGCAAGTTGTGACCTGACACTTCCAACATTTACATCCAATATCGTCAATGTCGGTATTCAGCAAAAAGGGATTGAAGATGCAGTGCCTGATGTGATGAGAGAAGAGACTTTTGTTGCACTGAAAGCACTTATGAAGCAAAAAGATGCCGATAACATGGAAGATGCATATAAACTGTATACAAAGGATCAGGTCAAAGATTCAAAATATAAAGATTATAAAGACGGACGTTTGTATGTAAGAAGATATATTTCCAAGAAAGAAAGAGAAAATCTTGATAAGAGCATGTCAAAGGCAATGCTTACATTATCCGCACAAATGGCAAAACAGATCGAGGCAAATCCTCAGGCAGCGGCATCTATGAGCAAGAGCCAGAAGAAGATGATGGCGCAGATGAAGAACATGAACATTGATGATATGCCGGATACGATCATCAGCCAGGCAGCAATCTCATTTGTGACAAATGAATATAAAGCAATTGGAATCGATGTGGATCAGTTACAGACACATTATCTGTTAGTAACCGGTGCGAAGATGGTTGGGCTTGCGTTATTGATCATGGTGGCAGCAGTCAGTGTTACTTTATTATCTGCACGTTTAGCTGCAAGACTAAGCCGAATCTTGAGAGAAAAGGTATTTGAGAAAGTCATGTCATTTACAAATTCTGAGTTTGATAAATTCTCAACAGCCTCATTGATCACAAGAAGTACGAATGATATCCAGCAGATTCAGATGTTTATGACGATGGTATTCCGTATCGTCGTATACGCACCATTAATGGGGATCGGAGGTATTTTCAAAGTATTAACAACCAATGCGAAGATGACATGGACGATCGCAGCAGGTGTGATCGCAATCATGTTAGTCATCCTTGTATTATTTAAAGTTGCGATGCCAAAATTCAAAGTATTACAGAAATTGATCGACCGATTAAACCTTGTAACAAGAGAAATCCTTACAGGACTTTCTGTAATCCGTGCATTCAGTACAGAAAAACACGAAGAAGAACGTTTTGATAAGGCAAATATGGATCTGATGAAGACAAACTTATTTGTAAACAGAGCCATGACATTTATGATGCCAACGATGATGCTTGTGATGAACGGTTTAACTGTATTGATCGTATACGTTGGAGCTTCCAATATTGATGCAGGAAAGATGCAGGTAGGTGACCTGATGGCATTTATCCAGTATGCAATGCAGATCATTATGGCGTTCTTATTTATTTCCATGGTATCGATCATGATGCCTCGTGCACAGGTTGCAGCAGAGCGTGTCAATGAAGTCCTTGATATGGAAGTTATGATCAAAGATCCAGAAGAACCAAAACCATTTTTACCAGAGAAAAAAGGTGAAGTTGAATTTAAGGAAGTATATTTCTGCTATCCAGATGCAGATGAAGCAGTCCTTCATAATATCAGTTTTACAGCACCAGCTGGGAAGACAACTGCATTTATCGGAAGTACAGGTAGTGGTAAATCAACACTGATCAACTTAATTCCAAGATTCTTTGATGTCAGCCGCGGAAGTATTCTGGTTGATGGTGTGGATATCCGTGATGTCAAACAGACAGATCTGTGTGAAAAGATCGGATATGTACCACAAAAAGGTGTTCTTTTCTCAGGAACCATTGAATCCAACTTAAAATACGGAAAAGAAGATGCAACGATGGATGAAGTCAAACGTGCCGCAAGAATCGCACAGGCGACAGATTTTATTGAAGAAAAAGAAGAACAGTACGATTCACCGATCGCGCAGGGTGGTTCCAACGTATCAGGTGGACAGAAACAGAGATTATCGATTGCGAGAGCCGTTGCAAAAGATCCTGAAATCTATATTTTTGATGACAGTTTCTCAGCACTTGATTATAAGACGGATGTGAAGTTACGTGCAGCACTACAGGCAGAAACACATGGAAGCACAACACTGATCGTAGCACAGCGAATCAGTACGATTCTTCATGCAGACCAGATCATCGTTTTAGATGAGGGAAATATTGTTGGAAAAGGAACACATGAAGAGTTATTAAATACTTGTCCAGTCTATCAGCAGATCGCAAAATCACAGCTGTCTGAAGATGACCTTAAGAAAGCAAGGGAGGTGTCTGACCATGAGTAATAACAACAGCATGAGAGGAAGAGGCCCAATGGGAGGCCGCAGAGGAATGGCACCAGGCGAGAAGGCAAAAGACTTGAAAGGAACAATGGTAAAACTGATCAAATATATGAGACGTTTTTATCTTCCAATCGTTATGGTTATCATTTTCGCCATTGCAAGTACCGTATTTAACATTGTCGGACCAACGATTTTAGGAGATGCGACAACGGAGATCTTTAACGGGCTGATCCATAAAGTATCCGGTGGAAGCGGAATTGATTTTGATAAAGTAACACATATTTTATTATTACTGTTAAGTTTATATGTAGCCAGTGCAGTTTTCTCATTTATTCAGGGACTGATCATGACACATGTGTCAAATAACGTCAGCTACCAGATGAGAAAAGATATCTCAGAAAAGATTCACCGCATGCCGATGAAATATTTTGAGAGCAGAACTTATGGTGAGGTTTTATCACGAGTGACAAACGATGTTGATACACTCGGACAGAGTTTAAACCAGAGTATGACACAGATCATCACATCTGCGACACAGATCGTTGGTGTATTTATCATGATGATCAGAATCAGTATTCCAATGACGATCGCCGTTTTACTGACACTGCCATTATCCATGGGACTTATTGGACTGATCATGTCCAAATCCCAGCCATACTTCAAGGCACAGCAGAAACACCTTGGAGAATTAAATGGTCAGGTAGAAGAAATCTACAGTGGACATAACATCGTCAAGGCGTTCAACAAAGAAGAAAGCGTTATTGAAGAATTTAAAGATGTCAATGGAAAACTTTACGATTCTGCATGGAAATCACAGTTCTTCTCAGGAGCTATGATGCCACTGATGCAGTTTGTCGGAAACTTAGGATATGTTGCAGTATCTATTTTAGGTGGATATTTGGCAATCAAGAAGACGATCGAAGTTGGACAGATTCAGTCCTTCTTACAGTATGTAAGAAACTTCAGCCAGCCGATCACACAGTTAGCACAGGTTGGTAACATGATGCAGACAACCGCAGCTTCCGCAGAACGTGTCTTTGAATTCTTAGAAGAAGAGGAAGAAATCGAAGTAGAAAAAGATGTCGTACCAGTCGATACACTTTCAGGAAATGTTACATTTGAACATGTAAACTTCGGATACAATGAAGACCAGACGATCATCAATGACTTCTCCGTCAATGTTAAAGAAGGACAGAAAGTAGCTATTGTAGGTCCAACCGGAGCCGGAAAGACAACACTGATCAAGCTTCTGATGCGTTTTTATGATGTCAATGGCGGAAGCATTAAGATTGACGGTCATGATATCAGAGAATTCAAGAGAAGTGATTTAAGAGAAATGTTCGGTATGGTATTACAGGATACATGGCTTTACAATGCAAGCGTCAGAGATAACATCCGTTATGGTAAATTAGACGCAACTGAGGAAGAAATCCAAGGAGCAGCAAGAGCCGCATTCGCCCACCACTTCATCGAAACACAGCCAGGCGGCTATGATATGGAGATCAATGAAGAAAGCAATAACATTTCCCAAGGACAGAAACAGTTATTAACGATCGCAAGAGCAATCCTTGCAGATCCAAAAATCCTGATCCTTGACGAAGCAACAAGTTCCGTTGATACAAGAACTGAAGAACGAATCCAGATGGCAATGGATAATCTGATGCAGGGAAGAACAAGTTTTGTAATTGCCCATCGATTATCAACGATCAAGGATGCCGATGTGATTCTGGTTATGAATCATGGAGATATTGTGGAACAGGGAAATCATGAGGAATTGCTGGCTAAGGGTGGATTCTATGCAGATCTTTATAATAGCCAGTTTGAAAATGCTTAGAATTTTAATTTTATAATTGGCCAACTGAAGTCTTTCAGTATATGAGAAAAAATAAATAAGCAACCGAAAGCGCAGCGGTGGAATTTTGCTCATATTTTGAACAAATCGCTTATCCGCCCAATTTCCTACGAGAACTCGCTCTGAAGTTTTGTTTCAGACAGGAGACTTTGGAGCTCAGACACTCGTCCAATTGGGCTGAGAATTTATTCAAAATATGGCAAAATTCCAATGCTGCGCTTTCGGTTGCTTATTTATTTTTTCTCATATACATGAAGGTTATAGTGTGGTAAACTACAAGATTGGAAAATTTAAGGTGGTGTGTATGGAGAATGGTATTGGATAGGAATTGAGGCTTTCTCAGACAGAAGATATTTATAATGTAACTATTTACATTACAACAATAAAATGTTAAACTATGATTAGATGTAATAAAATAAGTTACAATAATGATTTAAAAATACAAAAAACAGGAGGAATACCATGAACCAGTCTGAACGAAGAAGATATCTGATTCAAGAATTGATTAAAGAAAATACACAATACAATAATCTGGAAATTCCACAAAATAAAGAAGAACAAAAACAACTGTTAAGATCCTTGATGAATATCCGTTTTGCATGCCCAATTTCTGATGAATTCAAACAGATCCAAGACGAATATTTAACAGAAGAAAATAAAAATAGAGGTATCATACAACTAAAAGATTTAAGCGAGATCAAGAAAGATATCTACCTCTGGCAAGGAGACATCACAAGACTCAAAGTCTCAGCAATCGTAAATGCAGCCAATAGCGGCATGACAGGATGTTATCAGCCATGTCATAACTGTATTGATAACTGTATTCACACTTACGCAGGAATCCAGCTTAGAAATTACTGCAATACAATGATGAAGAAACAAGGTCACGAAGAACCAACTGGACAGGCGAAGATCACTCCAGCTTATAATCTTACTGCAGATTACGTGATTCACACCGTAGGTCCGATCGTACATGGCGGTTTCTTACAAAAAAGACATGAAAAATTATTGGAATCATGCTATCGAGCCTGTCTTGAAATTGCAGAAGAACATAAACTAGAAAGCATTGCATTTTGCTGCATTTCCACAGGAGTTTTTATGTTCCCAAACGAAAGAGCAGCCGAGATCGCAGTAAAAACAGTACAGAAATTCAAAGAAGAAACAAACAGTAAGATCAAAGTCATTTTCAACGTATTTAAAGACGAAGATTTAGAAATTTATTGGAGGTTACTATGCACAAAATAACATTTCAGACATTTTTAAGTGGAACACCTGCAAGAGATTATATTTTTCAGAAAACACCATACGAAGAACAGATCATGCAGGCAGCAGACATGATACAAAAAGCAGACTATGTTCTGATGGGTGCAGGAGCAGGATTAAGTACTGCAGCAGGAGCTGTCTACGGAGGAACATGGTTTGAGGAAAATTTTAAAGAATTCAAGGAGAAATATGGAAACGGACCATATATGCAAGATATGTACAGTGCAGGATTCCACCCATATCCAGACGAAGAATCCTTCTGGGGCTATTGGTCTAAACAGGCAATCTTAGGAGGAATCGACCTCGATGTCACACCATTATATAAAGATATTTTGAAACTGCTAAAAGATAAAAGAACATTCTGCCTATCAACTAACGCAGACGGACAGTTTCAAAAAGCAGGTTACAAAGAAGACCAGATCTTTTGCACCCAGGGAGACTACTTCCACATTCAATGCGAGAAAGCCTGCCACCAAAGAACCTACAACGCAGTCAAACTCTTTAAACAAATGAACCAAGCAAGAAAAGACTGCAAGATTCCAACTTATATGGTACCAAAATGCCCAGTCTGCGGCGGACCAATGACCATGAACCTGCGATGTGACCAATACTTTGTACAAGACGAAGCATGGTACCAAGCAGAAGAAAGATTCGGAAACTTCCTAAACGAAGCTCTGAAATCTAAAAAGAAAGTCTTATTATTAGAACTAGGAGTCGGATTCAACACCCCAACCATCATAAGGTTCCCATTCGAAAAACTAGTCAAAGAAAACAAACAAGTGAACCTCATCAGACTCAATTTAAACGAAGCAGTTATTCCAGAAAGCATCGAACAACAAGCAGTTGGAATCAACAAAGACATCAAACAAACTATAAAAGATTTACACACAGTATTATCAGGAATCTAAACATATCCAATTACAAAAACCTACAGAAGTCAAAAAATAAAATTAAAAACCGATAAACTTCAACAAGCACCCTATCTTCAGTTTTCAATATTATGAATTTCTTCAACTACAAAAATATTAAAAAACCTCCTTGACTTAGAGTTCACTCCATGGCATAAACTATCATACAGAACTAAAGGAGGTACAACAAAATGGTATTAAATGAAACATTAGAGAAAATGGGACTGGATTACCTGGATCTTATGATCATTCACAGCCCACAGCTTTGCGTCAGATACACAGTACAGCTTGGTACAGTTTCACTTCCAAAGACAGCAAACAAAGATCACATGAAAACAAACGCTGACGTAGACTTTGAGATTAGTGCAGAAGATATGGAAATTCTGAAAAACTTCAAGAAGATCGAAAACTATGGAGCAAACAGCGAATTCCCTGTTTACGGTGGAAAACTATAGAATTCCTAAAAGCTGATTTCTGTCGAATCTTGCACGTAGACTTCATTCTCATTTTTTGGTATAGTTAAACTAAATAAAAACTTAATTAACATGAAAATATAAGGAGAAGCCAGAGAATGAAAAAGAAACAGACGCAGATCAGGGAATATGCTAAGATCATGAGTGTATTTCTGGTAGCAGTTGTTATAGGACTTCTGATTTTCTTCTATTGTATACAACGTTCCGTCGAACACAGATCACAAAAAATGATGATGAACAATGTATCAAGACAAAGCGTGCATTTACGCACGATATTGAACATTCAATATGCTTATCTTGATGGACTCGCAGAAGAAATAGGAAAATCAGATCAGCTATTAGATCAAAAAAATATCAATTTGCTCCAATCTGTGACAAAGAATACAGATTTTGGAGCGACTGCTCTGATCGAGCCAGATGGTACTTCACATTATAGTAACGGGCAGACAAAGGATGTATCGCATCGAAGATATTACAGAGAAGCGATGAGTGGAAAAAGGACCTTAAGTGAGCCATTAGACAGTAGTATCTCAGGATCGACAAGAGTTGTATTAGGAGTACCAATCTATAAGGATAAGAAAGTAATCGGAATCCTTGGAGGCTCTTATGATGTCACAGCATTGAGCCGTATGCTTTTTGAAGATTTATTTGACGGGGAAGGTTGTAGCATGATCATTGCCCAAAGTGGGGAAGTCATTGCATTTGAAGGAGATACGTCCTATTGGAACATTGATTATCGGGATAACTTTTATACATATTGCAAGAAATTGATGATCAAAGATAATGTGACAGCCAAGATGATCAAGCAGGATTTTTACAAAGGAAAATCAAATCTGGTAACCGCAGATAGTAAGAAGAAGGGAAACGTAAGACATTATTTTGCTTATATGCCAATGAAGATTAATAACTGGACGCTTTGTTATGCGGTACCAGAAAAAACTGCACAGCAATCCTATGACTTTATTGAACATTATGAGATCATTTTTATGGCAGTATTTGTTATTTTAGTTATTTTGCTGGTGCTATATATCGTGCATGAAAACTATAGAAGGAATCAGGAATTAATGAAATATGCACAGACAGATGCGCTGACAGGTTTATATAATAAAGAAACAACGAAACTTCTAACTGATGAGATATTGTCAACCGATAGAGATATGATCCATGCATTTTTAATCTTGGATATGGATTGCTTTAAGCAGATCAATGATGGATATGGACATGCGGTGGGAGACATTGTTTTACAGAAGTTTGGACAATTATTGCGTGATATCTTTAGAGAAGATGATATTGTAGGGCGAATCGGTGGAGACGAATTTGTCGTTGTAATGAAGAATATTAAGATGAAAGAAATGGCGATTGCCAAAGCAGAGGAACTACTTACAAAGACGCAGCAATATGAGATCAAAGAATTAAATGGCTCAGCAATCTCTATCAGTATAGGAATTGCAATGGCTCCAGAAGATGGAGACTGCTATATGGATCTTTACAAACGGGCGGATCAAGCCTTGTATCAGGCAAAACGAAGTGGAAAAGCAAGAGTTTGTGGTTATTAATTAAAATAACGAGGTGAGCAAATTGATATTAGAAAATAAACTGGGTATCACAGATTCATTGGAATTGGCGCGGCAAGAGGAAAAAATCAGCAAAAAAAAGGCAGTTGAGTTATTTGAAAGTGGAAGATTAGATTCTATGCAAGCTGGTACGGTAGATAGTTTAAAGAAAATACATCAAATTCTTTTCGAAGACATCTACGAATTCGCTGGGGAAATAAGAACGGTCAATTTAGCAAAAGGAAATTTTAGATTTGCACCTGTGATGTATTTACAGCCATCATTGAATCATATTGAACAAATGCCACAATCAGATTTTGAACAGATCATAGAAAAATATGTTGAAATGAATATTGCACATCCATTTCGAGAGGGAAATGGAAGAAGCACAAGAATATGGTTAGACCAGATTTTAAAGAAAGAACTGAAACGAGTCATAGACTGGAGCAAAGTAGATAAAGAAGATTATTTATTAGCAATGGAAAGAAGTCCGATTCGAGACATTGAAATTAAATATGTCTTAAAACAAGCCTTGACAGATAAGATTCATGATAGAGAAATTTACATGAAAGGCATCGATCATAGTTATTACTATGAAGGATATATGATTTATAAAAGTGAAGAATTATAAAAGAAAAGAGAATCCGGCAATGTGCTGGATTCTCTTTTTAAGAACAATATTATTTTTCGTGGAAGTATTCTTTCACAAGCTTTACCACAGTTCCAGATAATAAGAACAGTGCGATCAAGTTTGGAATTGCCATTAATCCATTAAATGTCTCAGCAATACTCCAAAGCATTCCAAGATCCACAGTAGCACCAAGAATGGCTACCAGAGAATATACTAACATAAAAGGTTTGATAACCTTAGAGGAAAATAAAAACTCAATACAACGAGCCCCATATAATCCCCAGCCAATGATCGTAGAGAATGCAAAACAGCAAAGAGCAACTGCAGTAAAGATAGAAATCCAGTTTCCATAAGTAGCAGTAAATCCACTGATCGTAAGTTCTGCACCAGCATCAGCTCCGAATCCAATAGGAATTCCACTGCAAAGGATAACAAGAGCTGTTAATGTACAAATTAAGATTGTATCAGTAAACACTTCAAAAATACCAAGAAGCCCCTGTTTGACTGGCTCTTTTGTATCGGCACAAGCGTGGGCGATAGATCCAGTACCAAGTCCAGCTTCATTTGAGAAGATTCCTCGTGCCACACCTTTTTTCATACTCATAAAGAAACTTCCAACAACACCACCAGTGACAGAAGCTGGATGGAAGGCACCATTAATGATAGAACCAAAAACAGAAGGAAGATGGTTGATATTTAAAACAACAACACTTAAAGCAAAGAAAATATAAATAAATGCCATAAAAGGTACTAATCTCTCAGCAACTTGTCCAATTCTTTTGATTCCACCAAGTAAGATCAGAGCAACAAGAATCGCAACGATGATACCAATGATCAGATTTACTGTATCAACAGATGATTTACTGATCACATTGAAATTTAACAAAGCAGAATTGATCGCAGTTGTGATCGTATTTACCTGTGTTGCATTTCCAGTTCCAAATACAGTTAAAACTCCAAAAGCAGAGAATAAGACGGCAAGAAAATGCCAGTTTTTGCTAAGCCCATTCTTAATATAGTACATAGGACCACCAACATAATCTCCTTCAGGGTTACGTTCTCTGAAATGTACAGCTAATGTTACCTCAGAAAATTTTGTACACATTCCAAGAATCGCAGAAACCCACATCCAGAATACAGCTCCAGGACCACCGATTGCGATCGCACCGGCAACACCAGCGATGTTTCCAGTTCCAACTGTGGAAGCGAGGGCAGTACAGACTGCCTGAAATGGTGTCATAGATCCGTCGGATGCATCTTGTTTTTTAAAGACACGTCCAATGGTTTCCTTCATTGCATAAGGAAACTTTCGAATCTGTAAAAATCTTGTTTTGATCGTTAACAGTAATCCAACACCAATGATACAGATCATAGCTGGAACACCCCAGATAAAGTTGTTCACGGCACTGTTAATTGATTGTATAAGTTCTAACATGAATCAAACCTCTTTCGAATTTCTTTTATTAATATTTTGTGTTTGTTTCTATAGAATAGACAGTTGCTTGTTAAATACAAACAGACACAAATGCAATCATATCATATTTACAAGAAAAAGTACAGAATCTAATCTTGACAGAGGCTATTTCCTATACTATAATCATTCAGATTTCAAGAATTTGACATAAAATAGGAAGGACAAAGAAAACATCATGAATTAGAAAGTGTAATCATACTTTGTGCAGTATGGGGAATGGCAGTTATGGCGTATAATGTAACATTTCAGTCAGAATTGATAGATATTATCTATAGATTCATGAAAAAATGTAACTTGTAAAAAATGTAAATAAGGACTAAACTTATATTCATATATGTTCTCTGTACTTTAAAAGTGTTAGTTTTTCTTACGGATAAGAGAATTGAAAACTTAAACGGACAGAGAACGAAATGGACTTGGAGGATGAAAATGGAAAACGAAAAACCAATACTAAGGGGAGAACTTGCACTGATCGTAGCGATTGTGATCAATAGTTTCAGTGTTGTACTGATGCTTTATTCAGGATCTGGAATTTCCGCGATTTCAAGTGTGCCGTACGCATTTTCGGAAGTATTTACAAAATTATCACTCGGTACATGGACTTACCTATTTCAGGGAGCTTTGGTATTAAGCCTGATGATCTTAAGAAAGAAGTTCGTACCATCTTATTTATTCAGTTTCGTTGCAGGATTTGCATTTAGTGAATTATTAGATGTCAATGAATTATGGATCGGAATTCTGCCACAGACGATTCCATGCAGAATTGCATACTTTTTGATCAGTTATTTCTTATTAAGTATCGGAATCGCATTAGAAAATAGATGTCAGCTTCCGATCATTCCAACCGACCTGTTTCCAAGAGAATTATCAGAAATCATAAAAAAACCATATGCAAGAGTAAAGATTACATTCGATGTTTTATGCCTTGCAACAACAGGACTTTTGACAGGATTGATGCTTGGATACTTAGATGGACTAGGAATCGGAACGATCGTTGCAGCATTTACAATGGGGAAAATGGTTGCGATCACAGGAAACTGGATCGATCAGAGAGTAACGTTTGTATCGGTGCTTAGTAAACAGCAGATATAAACAGACAGGGGAAGATTTCCACAAAGAAGAGAGAAGAAAAAGCAGAATGGGAGTTTAGTTGTGAAACAATATATATTAAATGATTATATTACAGATGAGGTCAGAATGGTAAAACCAATGATGGAGATCAATGGTTTCAAAGTTAGACCTGGATTTTTTGATTTAAATGGAGCATCGGAATTTTCATGTGGTGTAAACTTCACAGTGCATACAAGCCATGGAACATCATGTGATCTTTTATTATTCCATCCAGATGAAGAAGAACCATATGCAGTCATTCCATTCCCAGAATCTTATAAGATCGGGGACGTGTATTCTATGATCGTTTACGATCTGAAAGCAGAAGAGTTTGAATATGCATATCGTGTGGATGGCCCATATGATGAGAAAAAAGGATTATTATTTGACAAAACAAAGATTTTGTTAGATCCATATGCACAGGCAGTTGCAGGTCAGCAGGTATGGGGAAAGAAAAGAACAAGAACATATCATGCCAAAGTTGTAAGAGATACTTTTGACTGGGGTGTACAGCCACAATCAAGCAGGGAGATGAGTGATCTGATCATCTATGAGCTGCATGTCAGAGGATTTACACAACATCCATCTTCAGGAGTCAAACATCCAGGAACATTTGCAGGATTAAAAGAAAAGATTCCATATTTAAAAGAACTTGGGATCAATGCAGTAGAATTAATGCCGATCTTTGAGTTTGATGAGATGATCAATGCAAGAGAGGTTGACGGAAAACAGCTTGTAGAATACTGGGGATATAATACGGTTGGATTTTTCTCACCAAATGCCAGTTATGCGGCAGCCGAAGAGGTCAATAATGAAGGAACAGAATTAAAAGAACTGATCAGAGAATTCCATGAAAATGGAATCGAAGTTATTTTGGACGTTGTTTTTAACCATACAGCGGAAGGAAATGAACAGGGGCCATTCTTTAGTTTTAAAGGATTTGACAATAATATTTATTATTTATTAACACCAGAAGGACATTACTATAACTTTAGTGGATGTGGAAACTCTCTAAACTGTAACCATCCAGTGGTTCAGCAGATGATCCTTGAATGTTTAAGACACTGGACAGTTCATTATCGTGTAGATGGTTTCCGCTTTGATCTTGCAAGTATTCTGGGAAGAGACGAAGACGGAATGCCAATGAACAATCCACCGCTATTACGAAGTCTAGCTTACGATCCACTACTTAGAAATGTCAAGTTGATCGCAGAAGCATGGGATGCCGGCGGATTATACCAGGTAGGAAATTTCCCTGCAAGTAAACGTTGGGCAGAATGGAATGGACAGTACCGTGATACAATGCGTGGATACTTAAAAGGAGACTTCTGGGAAGCAAACAGCGCCGCATGGAGAATCTGTGGTTCCGGAGATTTATATGGTGGATATTATTCTGAAGGAAATAACAACTATGCCGGATATAATTCCTGCATCAACTTCCTTACTTGTCATGATGGATTTACGTTATATGATCTATATTCTTATAACAATAAACATAATGAAGCAAATGGCTGGGACAACACAGACGGAGCGAACGATAACCGAAGCTGGAACTGCGGTATGGAAGGAGATACGAATGATCCAGAAGTACTAAAACTAAGATATCGAATGATCCGAAATGCCTGTGCCATCTTAATGTGCAGCCGTGGAACACCAATGTTCTTCTCAGGAGACGAATTTGGAAATACGAAGTTTGGAAACAATAACAGCTACTGTCAGGACAATGAAATCTCATGGATCGACTGGAGCTTATTAAAGAAGAACAAAGAATTATTTGAATTCTTCAAGTTTATGATCGCATACCGAAAGAAACATCCAGTCATCCGAAAGAAGCTTGACAATGCAGTCTGCGGAATGGAAGGAATGCACGCACACGACGTCAACGCAGACCGCATGGAAGTATCACAAAATGCAAAAACATTGGCAGTCAGCTTTGCAGGATACGACCGCAAGAAATGTAAAGATGATCTTGTTTACGTTGCAGTGAATGCTTATTGGGAAGAAGTGCGCATCACACTTCCAAACCTTGCAAATCATGGAGCCTGGTATCTGAGTGTGGATACTTATGGCGATGAGAATGGAAAGTATTGTTATGAAGAAGGAGAAGAAATTCGCATTGATCATGAGTATGTGATGAAACCACGATCTATTGTGGTATTTACTGGGCGACAGGTTTTAAGGTAAATTTTGTGTGTATGTTTTAATGTATTGGTTTATACTTTTAGGCAATAGATAACTGACAATTCTCTTAATTTAAGGTCTCGTAGAAATTAAGATAAGAATCAATATTTAGAATAAAACGGTGGCAACGATTAGCATATTTTAAGAGCTTTTTTTACAAATTCGCAGCGCCCTGTGGTTGATTGTCTGAACGTAGCTGCGGGCATTTTGGCTCGCATCCAGTGAGTTATCAAAGGAACAGGCGCGGATCAGCGATTTGTAAAAAAGCTCTTAAAATATGCGTGTTGCCACCGTTTTATTCTAAATATTGATTCTTATCTTATTTCTATCATATACAATGAAAGCCTATAAATCCTTTCCAGTAAGCATCTTATATGCCTGGAAATATTTATCGATTGTCTTATCAACAATATCCTGAGGAAGTTTCCAGTCGTGATCATTGTTCTTTAACCAGTCACGGGCGAACTGTTTGTCGAAGGATGGCTGTCCATGACCTGGTTCGTATTCGTCTGCTGGCCAGAAACGGGAGCTGTCTGGTGTTAGCATTTCGTCACCGATTACCATGTTACCGTCTTCATCAAGACCAAATTCAAATTTAGTATCTGCGATAATGATTCCGTGTTCTAATGCATAATCTGCGCATTTCTTATATAATGCGATTGTTTTGTCACGTAACTGTTCTGCATATTCCTGACCTTTTCCAGGGAATTCTTTCTCAAGAACTTCAACGCTTCTTTCAAAAGAGATATTCTCATCATGATCACCGATTTCTGCTTTTGTAGATGGTGTGTAGATTGGTTCAGGAAGTTTGTCGGATTCTTTTAATCCTTCAGGAAGTTTGATTCCACAGACTGTACCATTTTCCTGATAACTTGCCCAACCGCTACCTGTAATATATCCACGAACGATACATTCAATAGGAAGCATTGTAAGTTTCTTGCACATCATGCTGTTTCCATCATATTTTTCCTGCTGGAAGAATTCAGGCATGTCTTTGACATCAACAGAGATCATGTGGTTAGGAACGATGTCTTTTGTAAGGTCGAACCAGAATTTGGACATCTGTGTTAAAACAGTTCCTTTCTTTGTGACATCATTCTTTAAGATGACATCAAAGCAGCTGATACGGTCAGTTGCAACCATGATCAGGCTGTCACCATTGTCATAAATCTCACGAACTTTACCTTCTTTGATCGGTTTCATTTCTTTCATTATTCATACCTCGCTGATAAATTGTCTCAATGTTTCTCAATTTTTCACTCTTTGTCTAATAATATAACATCAATTGTCGAAAAAATAAAGTCTGGATTGGAATTGTGAAGGTAGGATATATGGAAAGAAAAAGAAATTGTTTTGTGCAATATGACTAAAAAAAATCAAAAGGTCTTATTCCTAATCATGGAAAAGCAATGTTTGATTGATGGTACATAAAAGATATTTGATCGTTATGATGCCAAACGTCTTAGAAGTCACACCAGTTGGTGCAGACAAAGCCGTTCAGGTATCTTAGTATTAGCATTCTGGGGAATTATTTCCACTGTATTATTCGTATGTTTCGATACAAACCTTGTAGCATTACCAGCCATTGGAATCGCCATTGCTTATGCGGCAACAGCCGGCAAATTCAATCGTTTGGAAAAATGGACCAAAGCAGGGAAAATTAAAAGCAGGATCTATCGAATCTATCGCGAGTGGTACAGCAATCACAAAACGTGCGAATGATGCAGGACGTGATTGATGAATGCAAGAAGAATGATATCATCTTAGTATTAAATCTTCATCATATCGATCTTTCAATTGAACTATTCCAGAAATATGGAGGGTGGGAAATCTATCCAAAAGCAATCTATGACATTGCAAAAAATTCTTATCAGTAAGAGCAGATAGATGGGTGCTTTTGGCATTTGCAATATGTTTTGCCCTCTGATAACAAATCGTGTATAATAAAAACAAAGTGTGCCTAGGCATACTCGAATGGAGGAAATAAATTGACAAAATACGAACGTATTGCAAATGACATGAAAGAAAAAATAGAAAACGGAATCTACAAACCGAACGACCAGCTGCCATTTGAAGCAGAAATGTGTGAAGCCTATGGGGTTAGCCGTATCACAGTCAAGAAGGCAATGGATCTTCTTGTCAATGAAGGACTGGTTGTGAAACGCCGCGGTGCCGGGACTTTTGTGAAGAATATACCATTGATGACAGATACAGATCATCCTTATTCTACATCCAATCAGTTTTCAGGATTTGCACACACGGAAGGACATACCAATGTCACATCCATGGTACATGATTTTCAAGTAATTCCTGCAACCAAAGAAATAGCATCGCGCCTTAAGATCGAAGAAGTAGAACAGATCGTATTTTTAGACGATGGAAGAATCTTTGAATATTCCAAATCAAGACACCGAGGAGACAGATTTGAACTACATACTGTCAGTGTACAATAAGAAATTAAACCAGAAAAGGAGAAGCCTGAAACTGTTTATATCAGTTTCAGGCTGATTGTATTTATGAAATTTTATTACGCACCCATGGAAAGTATCACGATTTACTTATACCGAAATATTTATGAGAAACTATTTGGAGAAATCGATAAATATTACACACCATTTATCATGCCAAATGGCAAAAGAACCTTCAAAACAAGAGAATTTCAAGACGTCTTACCAGAACACAATGAAGGTCTGCACATTGTACCGCAGATTCTGACAAAAAGTTCCAAAGATTTTATCCGGACAGCCAAAGAATTAAAAGAATTAGGATACGATGAAGTCAATTTAAATCTGGGCTGCCCATCAAGAACTGTTGTAGCTAAACAAAAAGGTTCCGGATTTTTACGAGAGCCAGAAGTATTAGACGATTTTCTTACAGAGATCTTCGATGCATTAGATATGAAGATTTCGATTAAGACAAGAATCGGATTGCGAGACACAGAAGAATTCGAAGAAATCCTAAGCATTTATAACCGCCATCCAGTTTATGAACTAACCATTCACCCAAGATTGCAGCAGGAATTCTATAAAGGAAAACCACACTTAGATGTCTTTGAATACGCAGTAGAACATAGCGAGAATCCACTCTGCTATAATGGAGATATTGTAACCAAAGAAGACTACGACAATATCACAACAAGATTTCCAAGTATAGATGCAGTGATGATCGGAAGAGGCCTGCTAAGAAATCCAGCGCTTATCCGTGAGATCAAATACGGACAGAAATTAACAAAAAGAGAATTACTTGCCATGCACGATGCTCTATACGAAGGCTATCAGGAATACCTAAGCGGAGACAAAAATGTTCTATATAAAATGAAAGAATTCTGGAACAACGCAGCCGTGATGTTCACAAACCACGAAAAATACGCAAAAAAAATACGAAAAGTCCAGACATTAAAAAATTATGAACAGGCAGTGAATGCATTATTTAGTGATCAACAATTAATTTAATAAATTGGAGAAGCTACATAAAAGAAACGGAATCCTGAAGATTAGCAGAATTCCAATAGCTGAAATAGAAGGCCAGCGCCTTGAGACGCTGGTCTAGTAGTCATAAGGGCTTATAGCCCTAGAGCGAACCACCCGTTGGACGGGTGGTCCTGATTTTTGTAAAAACAAGCAACATATCATAAGAAATCATATAAAAATCATGCGATCTAGAACCCCTTAAAGAAACTATTTGTCTGACATGATCAACTCCGGCAAGATCCGTAAAATCAAAACAAGAAACATGAGAATGCACGATCTCATTTCCAGAACTAAACAGCAAAACTTCAGAATTTGGATAAATGGAACAAATAAGATCAAGTTCTTTCGAAACATTATGATCAGTTACAACGACGATTTTGTTACTCATAATACGACCTCCTAAAAATATTTAACAGGATTATTACCAGAAAGGGGGAATGTATACATAAAATTTTAATTTCCGTCATCAACTACAAATCACAATTTCTATTGACAATCCAATCTCCCATATATTATAATGACTCAATAGGCAACGACGGAGAAAAGTACCATAAATTATCGTTCCCAGTGAGCAGGCGATAGTGAGAAT
>OGDN01002686.1_pt1 | contig 21691 bp, 21 predicted proteins | sample 1570271 | NCBI WGS metagenome assembly OGDN01 (sample SAMEA4384481, study PRJEB24528) | human gut metagenome | reverse complement strand
AGGATACTCGCCGCAATATTCATTGACGAGAAATTTCGCATAGTACGCAAAATTGTCATAATGAAAAGTGTTTATAGTATTAGATTCGCAATATACGGATTTTCTCAATCATTATAGCTCCTTAAAGCCAGGTTTTTCACCCAAAGAACAAATATGCCCGTCAAAATAAGGTTCAATACCAATGTAAGCACAGAGATTACCAATGCCGGACCTCCGAGATTATAACCTAATGCAATAAATATAATTCCGGCACCTACCTCTCCACGAGTAAACATACCAATAGAAAGAGCCAGTCGTTCGCTCAACTTCCGGTCACGATAGAAGAACATCGGACAAAGTTTTCCTATATTCGACAAGAAAGAGACTATGACAACATGGAACAAAATCATCCCCCATGACATCATTTCCTGCGAACCTGTCACCGAATGGGTACCTGCATGAGTTTCTGCAAAGTTGACTCCGATAAAATGAGGCATACTCATTCCTACCAGGAACATAAACAGGAAGGAAATTCCGGTAGAGACTTTTCGTTCCACAGGGGTGTCATGCTCTTCGTGCTTCATGATCATACCCAATACAAATGCCGGTAACAGTACTTCGATATGGATGCTTCCTTCCTCTCCGTACAATTCTTTACTGCCAAGATAAAGTATCTGCGTAGCCAGAAATATGATAACGGAGTAGAAAAGAATAGCCTTCCAGTCCTGCCGCCAATTATATTTATTCAACTGCCGCCAACCGACAGACAGCAACATAAATACAATGACCACTACAATAATCAATTGCCAGCGCAAACCAATCATCATTATCTGAAGGGGGATCATCAGAATAATCGTATCCAAGTCATCAAAAATAGCCAAAACCTGAATCTTCTTATATATCCAGCTCGACTTCAAACCGATAGCCGCCAACATCGTAAATAAAATGCCAGCCGACGTAGGCGCGGCAAAACGGCTTAACAACAGGTTTTCTTTCCAAGCCTCCCAACTGTTCCAGTAATCAGGCGGAAGAAGTACGAATACGTAATAGATAGCAATCATAAACCAAGGTAAGGCGGCTGTAGCCATCGCTATAAAGTAATCCTCGGCATAACTTTTCCAGCGGACTTTGTCGAGCACAAACTCCCGCCCCACATTAATCATTATAAAACTAAGACATACATAAAGTAGTATATTCGACAGGACCTTAACGGCTCCATATCCTTCTCCCGCTATCATCGGAAGGAATTGTGAAATGACGAGCCCCAACATCAGGAAGCCCGAAAAAGACAGAACTTTTCTCATATTTATAGTTGTTTGTTTCAAAAAAGACGATTGCCAAGGAAAGCTCTGCAGACAGAAGGCAATCACCTGGTGTATTAAAAAACTAACCGCAAGCCGATTTGTTCAGAATATCTCTCTGAAAAATCGCTTGCGGTTCGTCTTTTAATCCAGCTTCAGTACGGCGAGGAAGGCTTTCTGCGGCACTTCCACGTTACCGATTTGTTTCATTCGTTTTTTACCTTTTTTCTGCTTTTCAAGCAGTTTACGTTTACGGCTTACGTCACCGCCATAACATTTTGCAGTTACATCCTTACGAACTGCCTTAATGGTTTCACGAGCTATAATCTTAGCCCCGATAGCTGCCTGAATAGCGATTTCAAACTGCTGGCGAGGAATTAATTCTTTCAGTTTCTCACACATCCGGCGTCCCATATCATATGCGTTATCAAAATGAATCAGCGTAGAAAGCGCATCAACCGGTTCACCATTCAACATGATATCCAGTTTTACCAACTTGGAAGGACGGAAACCATTGGGATGATAGTCGAACGACGCATATCCTTTTGAAATACTCTTCAAACGGTCATAGAAGTCGATCACAATTTCTCCCAAAGGCATGTTATAATATATTTCCACACGATTGCCTGAAATATACTCTTGTTTGAGAAGTTCCCCACGTTTACCCAGACAGAGGGTCATGATCGGACCAATATAATCGGTAGTCGTGATAATGGACGCCTTGATATAAGGTTCTTCAATATGATCGATCAAAGTCGGATCAGGCATACCACCGGGATTATGCACTTCTCTCATATCGCCTTGCTTATCATATATATTATAAGATACGTTAGGCACGGTAGTAATCACATTCATATCAAATTCACGGTCGAGACGTTCCTGCACAATTTCCATATGAAGCAATCCGAGGAATCCGCAACGGAAACCGAAGCCCAGCGCCAGTGAAGATTCCGGCTGGAAAGTCAGGGAAGCATCATTCAACTGCAATTTCTCCAAAGAAGCACGCAAATCTTCAAAATCTTCCGCCTCAATCGGATAGACTCCGGCAAATACCATCGGTTTTACTTCCTCAAAACCTGCGATAGCTTTATCACACGGACGGGCTACATGGGTAATGGTATCTCCCACTTTCACCTCTTTCGAAGTCTTGATACCCGATATAATGTAACCTACATCTCCCGTACGAAGCTCGTTACGCGGAACCAGTTCCATTTTCAGTACGCCTACTTCATCCGCATCATACTCTTTTCCGGTATTGAAGAACTTTACTTTATCACCTTTGCGGATCACTCCGTTTTCAATCTTGAAATAAGCGATGATACCACGGAAAGAATTAAATACAGAGTCGAAAATCAATGCCTGCAACGGAGCTTCCTCATCACCTTCGGGATGCGGGATACGTTCGATCACAGCAGAAAGGATTTCTTCTACCCCCATTCCTGTCTTGCCGGATGCACGGATGATCTCATCACGTTTGCAGCCCAGCAATTCTACGATTTCGTCCTCTACTTCCTCGGGCATGGCACTTGCCATATCGCATTTATTGATAATAGGGATAATTTCGAGATCATGCTCAATAGCCATATACAGATTGGAGATAGTCTGTGCCTGTACTCCCTGCGATGCGTCTACAATAAGCAGCGCACCTTCGCAAGCGGCAATGGAACGGGATACCTCATACGAAAAGTCCACGTGTCCCGGAGTGTCAATCAGGTTAAGGATATATTTTTCACCCTTATAGTTGTATTCCATCTGGATAGCATGGCTCTTGATGGTAATACCTCTTTCCTTCTCCAAATCCATATCATCAAGCATCTGCCCGTTAGTCACCTGGATAGTGTTGGTAAACTCCAACAAGCGGTCTGCCAAGGTCGATTTACCATGGTCAATGTGGGCAATAATGCAGAAGTTGCGTATATTCTTCATTCTGAATTCTTATTATTTTTATCTTTTTGGTGTGCAAAGATACGTAAATGACGGAATATAAAAAAATGCGTTGATAACATTATAACAATGTACCAACGCATTTTTTTATTGCTTAAGTGAGTTACTCGCTTAGATCAATTTGATGAAGAGTTCACCTTCTACTTCTTCAGCAGAAACTTTATCTTCTCTCAATAACCAGCCAAGGCCGAGGAACAAATCTTTGTCAACCAATTTAGTTGCTTTTTTCAGTTGCTTGGCAGTCATTCCTTCTGTTTCATTCAGTGCATTCCAGATATTACCTGCGATTACACCTGCTTTTTCTTTCAACATTTGCTTTTGAAATTATAGTTAGACATGCTTTAAAAATCATCCGGCCCGAAAGCTTTCAGATTTTATTTCGGGGACAAAGATAGTTATTTTTATGTTATATAACACTTTATTGAGTATTTTTTTGCTGATTTTGTAATAAAAAAGCATTTTCCCCCTTATTTAGGGTGTTTTTCGAGGTATTCTACCCAAATTCTTGCCGCTTCTTCTACCATTTTAGCACACGGGCGTTTGCTATAATATTGAGTATTACGTTCTTCGGGAATAGTAGAAATCGGATCTTTTTTCTTCAATCCCAACAATTCTCCACAAATCAGCGACCCGTTACGTTTTTTAAATTCGGCAGCCAGTTCCTGCACTACTGCATAATTGGCAGCTTTTCCCTCACGATCTGTCGCCTCGGTAGCCCCGGTTTCCAGCCCGGCTACCAGGAAGAGGCCGCAAGCAGCTCCACAAGTCTCGCGCATCCGCCCGATACCTCCGCCAAAAGAGGCAGACATGCGTACCGCCTGTTCTTGAGTGAAACCATACATATCGGCAAATGCAGCTACTACAGACTGCGAGCAGTTATATCCGCTCTTAAAAAGCTCTACAGCTTTTTGTATTCTATCTTCCATGCTATTCTCTGTTTTTATTTTCATGCAAAAGTATAAAAAAGTATCTTTGCAGCCGTTTTATTAACCAAAGAAAGTTATGGCTACAACATTTGATATTCAACTACCGCATTACTCACGCGGATTTCATCTGATCACGCGTGACATCGTTTCCCAACTGCCTGCACTTCCCGAAAGTGGTCTGCTGGTGGTCTTTATCAAACATACTTCGGCGGGACTGACTATCAATGAGAACGCAGATCCGGATGTTCGCCACGATTTCCAGACTTTCTTCAATAAACTGGTTCCCGACGGTGCTCCCTACTTCATTCATACGCTTGAAGGGCCGGACGACATGAGCGCTCACATCAAGGCTTCTCTAGTGGGTAGTTCCGTCACAATCCCCATTAAAAATCACCGTCTGAACCTCGGAACATGGCAAGGTGTCTACCTCTGCGAGTTTCGCGATGGAGGAGACACCCGTAAATTGAGTATTACTATCCTGTAATACTTCCAATAAAAAATTGCGTTACCGTCCCGTCTTTAAGGAAAATCAGCGTTCTATTTCCAAAGCCATCGGACAATGATCTGAATGAACAGCCCCATTCAGTATGCTTGCGCTTTTCAGCAACGGACGTACTGGCTCACTGGTCATGCAATAATCAATCCGCCAGCCTTTATTCTTGGCGCGCGAATTAAAACGATAGCTCCACCAGGTATATTCCTGCTTTTCCGGATAAAGCAGACGGAAAGAATCAATAAATCCTGCTGCAAGGAAGCGGGTCATCCATTCCCGTTCTTCCGGTAAAAAGCCACTGTTTGTTGCGTTACGGACAGGATCATGGATATCAATCGGCTCATGACAAATATTATAGTCACCGCAGAGGATGAGGTTGGGACGAGTCTTGCGCAGTTCTGTCACATATTTCTGAAAGTCTTCCAGCCACACCATTTTAAATGCCTGCCGTTCGTCTCCGCTCGTTCCCGAAGGGTGGTAAACACTGACTACAGACAAGTCACCAAAATCTGCACGGATGAAGCGCCCTTCATTATCATACGCTTCTATTCCCATACCATATTCCACATGGTCGGGCTCCTGCTTTGTGAGGATTGCCACACCGCTATATCCCTTCTTCTGCGCAGAATAGAGATAAGACTTATAGCCCAAAGCTTCAAACACTTCTGCCGGATATTGGTCCGGTTGTAGTTTTGTCTCTTGCAGACAAAGAACATCCGGATTCTCCTGTACCAGCCATTCCGGCAAACCTTTAGAAACAGCAGCACGAAGCCCGTTCACATTATAAGTAATAATCTTCATCATCTTATATTTTATAGATTCATGTTCGTTTTATGAAAATAGCAGCATGATATTCAATACCGAAACAATAACTGCAATAGCATACAACACAAAAGTGCTCCAACGACTATTGACATAATTTCCCATTACTTTTCGGGATGAAGTCAGCCCTACCTGCAGGAATACCGTAAAAGGCAACTGGATACTCAATATCATCTGCGAGATCAATAATCCCTTGAAAGGATCACCAATAAAGAAAATCAGTAACAGCGCAATTCCCAGCGACAGGATTACCCCCACCTGCGAGTGGCTGTCTTTGATGTGATAGGATTCTCCGAAGATACCGGCAAAGATAGAACCTGCTGCCATTCCACTTGTTATGGTAGACGAAATACCTGCCATCAACAGAGCCAATGCAAAGACGATTGCAGCATTACTGCCCAGCAAAGGTTCGAGCAATGATTTAGCCTGTTGCAATTCTTCCACCTGGATACCGCTTTTAAAGAAGGTGGCAGCAGCCAGCAGAATCATAGCACTATTAATTGCCCAGCCGACAATCATAGAGAAAAGAGTATCGAACAACTCATATTTCAAAACTTTTTTGATGGACGCGTCATCTTTCTTATTATACTCATGACTCTGGATTACCTCCGAATGCAGGAACAGATTATGGGGCATCACAACCGCTCCCAGCACACTCATTATAATCAGCATACTTCCCTTTGGAAAAGAAGGTGTCACCCAACCCATCGTTGCAGCCGGCCAGTCTATTTCTACCAAAAACAACTCATAAATGAACGAGAGACCAATCACTGAAACAAAAGCAATGATAGAACGCTCTATTTTTTTATAGGAATTGGTAAAAAGCATGATGGAAACAAAAAGAGTCGTCAGCACCGCCCCCCACATTATAGGCATATCAAATAACATCTCCAATGCGATGGCCCCTCCCAGAATCTCAGCCAGCGAAGTAGAGATAGAGGCCAATACCGCTGTACCCAGAATAGGACGGGATACCCATTTAGGAGTATATTTAGTAGCAGCTTCCGAAAGGCAAAGCCCTGTGACAATGCCTAAGTGAGCCACATTATGTTGGAGGACAATCAGCATGATGGTGGATAATGTAACCACCCAAAGGAGTGAGTACCCGAATTCGGAACCCGCAGCAAAATTAGATGCCCAGTTTCCCGGATCAATAAATCCGACAGTTACCAAAAGTCCGGGACCAATATATTTAAAAACATCCAGTCCGCCTAAATAGCGTTTATGATCTTTCCGTTTTAAATCTTGAAAAATATTCTTCATCATTGCATAATAGTTTATTCAGCACAAATATACTTATAAATAACGACCGAGGATTGATTTTGGTTCAAAATACCGACAAATAGGGAAAGGCGCGGCAAACAAAAAAAGCCTCCGACAAAATGAATTGCCGGAGGCCAGTGTATATCTTATAAAGGAAAACTTCCGTTAATACCCCATTTCATGCAGTGCATGGCACAACTGATCGGGGCAAGACGTCGGTCTGCCACTGCAACGTACTCCTTCAAGCTTTTTGATCACATCTTCCACTTTCATACCTTTTACCAGACGTGAAAGTCCCTGAAGATTTCCGTTACATCCTCCCCAAAAGGCAACTTCCTTCACAACTCCATCTTCTACATTCAGTTCGATGTTTGTGCTGCAAGTACCTTGGGTCCTATAAACATATTCCATAATCCGCTTATTCTTCGTCTTCGCCTTCTTCCGGCTTCATGTTTGTATAAACAGTCTGCACGTCATCAAATTCTTCAAGACGTTCGATCATCTTGTCCAAGGTTTCACGTTGTTCCGGAGTTACCTCTTTCAGATCGTTCGGGATATAAGTAAAGTCACCGCCGACATCCTCGAAACCACATTCTTCAAGATGTTTCTGAATAGCGGCATAGCTCTTAGGATCACCGTAGATAGTGATTGTTCCTTCTTCGTCATCCTGTTCGTACTCATCTTCTACGTCGTAATCGATCAGATCAAGAATCAGTTCCTCCATATCCATGCCATCTTTTATCTTGAAAGTAAACATGCATTTATGGTCGAAAAGGAAAGCCAATGATCCCATTGTTCCAAGATTGCCACCAAATTTATTGAATACAGAGCGTACATCGGCTACCGTACGAGTGGTATTATCAGTCAGTGTATCCACAAAGACAGCAATTCCGTGAGGACCGTATCCTTCGTAAGTCATGCTCTTGTAGTCGCTCTGGTCTTTACCCATTGCGTTCTTAATTGCACGTTCGATATTGTCCTTCGGCATATTCTCACGCTTACAAGTAGCGATGACCGAACGCAATGTAGGGTTATTTTCCGGTTCCGGACCACCAGCCTTCACGGCAATAGCGATCTGCTTACCCAGTCTTGTAAATGTTTTAGCCATGTGCCCCCATCTTTTCAGCTTAGCGGCTTTTCTATATTCAAATGCTCTTCCCATTGGTTTGTATTAATTTTGAATTGTGAATTTTAAAGTTATCTCAATTTCGCACCCAGTTTGTCTTCCAGATTCTTCACCAACTTAGACATGATCTTATCAATCATCTTATCGTTCAGCGTCTGAGTTTCATCCTGAAGGAGGAAGCTGACTGCATACGATTTTTTGCCTGCTTCAAGGTTCTTGCCTTCATATACGTCGAAGAGTTCTACTTCTTTCAGCAGTTTCTTCTCTGTCTCATAGGCGATCTTTTCAATTTCGGCAAACTGTATATTCTTGTCAAGCAACAATGCCAAGTCACGTTTCACAGCCGGGAATTTGGAAATTTCCTTGTAGCTGATCTTCACAGAACGGATAGCCTTCATCAGTTCTTTCCAGTTCAAGTCGGCATAATATACTTCATTGTCGATATCAAACGCTTTCAGCAGTTTCTTTGTCACAACACCAAAAGAAGCAAGACGTTTGCCGCCTTTAGTATGAACAGAAAGTGCAGCAGCGAAAATATCGTCAGTCAGATTGCCAACTACCAGATTGTGCAAATCCAGTCCCAGACGTTTCAGTATATTTTCTACATAAGCCTTCAATTCGTATACCGAGCTGTTCTCATCCGGATGTGCCCATGAATTAGCAACTTTCTTTCCGGTTACCCACAACCCGAGGTGATAATCTTCCGAATAGGTAGCCAGTACTTTTTCAGGGTTCTTCTTGTCCGCATCGAAGTAATAGCAGTTACCGAATTCGAAGAATTTCAAATCAGCATTCTTACGGTTGGCATTGTGAGCAATGCTTTCCAGTCCGCCAAACAGCAATGTCTGACGCATACAGTTCAAATCGGCACTCAACGGATTCAACAGCATCACCAGATGGTTGGACGGATAGTTCTCCAAGCCATCGTAATAAGCCGCACGAGTCAGAGAGTTGTTCAATATTTCGTTGAAACCACAGCCAACCAGTTGCTCTGCAACCAGATTCTGCAATTTATTTGATTTGTCATGTTCACCTTTGGTAGTCAGACTAGAATTCAGTGTAGTCGGGATTTCTACATTATTGTATCCGTAGATACGGAGAATATCCTCGATGACGTCGCAGTCACGCTGTACATCCACCCGATAAGGAGGAACAGCCAATGTCAGTCCTTCAGCTGTCTCATTCGTGATTTTCATTTCCAGACTGGTAACAATACTCTTGATCGTTTCCACCGGAATAACTTTACCAATCAACGAATTTACCTTCTCATAAGACAAGTCTACCACGAAGTCCTGTGGAGCAGCAGCACATACATCCTTAATTTCGGATGAGATAGTACCACCAGCCAGTTCTTTCACCATCAAGGCAGCCAGTTTCAGACAATAAATCACACCATTCGGATCGATACCACGTTCGAAACGGAAAGAAGCATCCGTATTCAGACCATGACGGCGGGCAGTCTTGCGCACCCATGTAGGATGGAAATAAGCACTTTCGATGAACACATCTGTTGTAGCTTCCGTAGAACCGGAATCCAGTCCGCCGAATACACCGGCAATACACATCGCTTCTTCTTTGTTGCAGATCATCAGATCGCGTTCGTTCAGCTTACGTTCTACTTCATCCAATGTGACGAATGGAGTTCCTTCTGCCAATGTCTTTACAATGACTTCATTGCCTTTGATCTTTCCGGCATCGAAGCAATGTAACGGCTGGCCGAAAGCATGAACGATATAATTAGTAATATCAACTACATTATTGATAGGACGCACACCGATCAGGCGCAATTTATTCTGCAGCCATTCGGGACTTTCCTTCACCGTAACGCCTTTCACCGTAACACCGGCATAGTGAGGACAGGCTTCGCTGTTTTCCACTATTACTTCGATGTCCAGATCGTGGTTTTCTACTTTAAACCCGTCTACTGACGGACGCTGTAAAGTAGCCTGTTTACCATTCTGGATCAGGTAAGCATACAAGTCACGGGCTACACCATAGTGTGAACAAGCGTCTGCACGGTTAGGAGTAATATCTACTTCGAGCACGTAGTCACTCTTGATATTATAATAGTCTTTGGCGAGAGTACCCGGCACAGCTTCAGCCGGCAACACAATGATTCCTGCATGATCGGTACCGATACCGATTTCATCTTCTGCACAAATCATACCTGTAGATTCTACACCACGGATTTTTGACTTCTTGATAGTAAAGCATTCATCACCGTCATAAAGTTTGGTACCCAAGGTGGCAACCACTACTTTCTGTCCGGCAGCTACATTCGGAGCCCCACATACAATCAGCACAGGTTCTCCGTCTCCCAGATTGACGGTAGTGATATGCAAATGGTCGGAATTCGGGTGTTCTTCGCAAGTCAGTACTTCACCGATCACGAGTCCTTCCAAACCACCCTTAATGGTTTGCACTTCTTCTACACCACCTGTTTCCAAGCCGATTGAGGTCAGCGCTGCAGCCGTTTCATCGGGTGTCAAATCAAAGTTGACATACTCTTTCAGCCAGTTATAAGAGATATTCATATAATTAAATTTTTATTGTTTCTCAAAAAGTTTCGCAAAGTTAATAAGATTTTTCGGTTGACATAGAACGATTTGAGAGAAAAATGTAAAGAGAAGCTAAACTAACAGGGTACCAGACTGTATTCTTCTTCAATAAATTCAGGATTAGTGACGGTAGTGACAAAAATAGAGGGAGATATTATAGTATATATAGGAAAATAATTAATTCGAATTTTTATTTTCCATTTTACTAATTATTTATTTTCCTTTATATACTCTCAAACCTGATATTTTCCGTCATTACCGTCACTAACCAGTATCAGAATACTCTCAATCCCTGCTACATAAAAAAAGACCGACCGCTCGATTGAAATCAATCAAGCGGTCGGTTCTACCTGTTCAACCGTATCTTTCATTATAAAAGAGCGGTCGATCTTCCCCAATCAAACGGTCGTTTTCGTCCGATCGACCGCAGCACTATCTTGTGCTTTCGCTTTGGGCTCCTTTAATACAACTCTCTGTTTCTCTTTGACCGCTCCATTGCCATCACGCTCTATACTTCAGCAGCAAATGGATGCAGCCAACAATCCTCAGGAAAGAATAAATTTATTCTTTTTGCTTTTCAATATCCTATATTAATTGATATCAATAGTAAAGTACTGTTTGTTGTTTCTATAGATAAAAATCTGCTCTTCCCTCCCTTTCGTACGGTCTCTCAACCATAGTAGTGCATTTTTGGGGGCAGAATAATGTAGTACTCTCTCTTCCCCGGCAATTTGAGTTCCAAGAGATTTCCAGCCATTTATTCCGTTCTGATAAAACAGTTCGTAACAATCCCTTGGCCAAACATAATTATCATCGTTGCGAGGAGCAAAAACGATTTTACCAACAGAAGACGCTTTCTCTAATTTATAGACTACAGAAGATGACATTTCTTTCTCCGTAGCCTGAAAATAAGTAAGGATATTACCATCCGTAATGTTATCCATATCATATACAGGCATCACATCGTTCACTCTATACAATGGTATCTTCACTCCGCATAGCGTATCTTCATATAACGCAAGCTCCGCCAATTCCATTGATGTCCCCGGGCGGGGCGAATAACGTATATAAGCATATTTTTTATGAGTATTTAGTGTATTCAGCCTATAGTAATTGGTAGTAAGCGTATCTTTAAACTCATACAACAAGTCCGCTTGCCTGAAAGACAGATCGTTCGAAGCCTCAATCTTAGCTCCGATAATTGCCCTGTAGGACCATTCAAAAATTCTTGGCTTCAGAGACATCTTTCTTATCAAAGCTACTTTTTCCCAGTTTTCCATATCCGGTTCAAGAATTTCCGCTATCCCATTTCTATAGATAAACGGATATCCTGCCGAATACTGATGTTTTCCGTCGAACCGGAGTACATGATAAATGATGCCGGGTTCCAAATTATGAAATGTAACCTTATCCTCCTCTCTTTCCGCCATGTCGATCAGTATCCATCCATTGGGATTAAAAACGCCCAGATAGATATATTTATCCTTCACTTCCACAGGAACCGTAACCTTATTTTCACCGAAATAATCCACAGTCACATCCTTTACAAAACGGTTTCTGAAAAAAGACGGAATTATAACATCCGTTTTATCAATGCCAAGAGCCGAAAGATCCTGCTCACCAAAACAATAACGATATGCCTTCCCTTTCTTCCTGCCATCCGAGTGAGGTATTTCTCTGGTCGGTTCCAGTCCTTCAAAATCAAACACAACAAAGCGTCCGGTTGTGTCTCTCAATGTATTCCACGAGTGATAGTGCTGATAATCGGGAGAATATCTAAAAAAGTCGGTAGCTACCGGTATTCCGCAGGCACGCATAGCATATTGGGTGAAATCACATGACTCCCGACAGTAACCAAAAGGGCGATGAAATAGGAAAAGTGCATCTAGGTGAGGAATATTGATATCAGTGAAGTAATAGAAACCTTTCTTGCGCAGTTCTTTACATAATGCATGACAGGCTTCTACCACATCCCCTCCTTGATAGACCGAATCAAGTATGGAAGCATAATAGTCATGATACAACTTCCTCCATGACGTCAAAGGTTCGTCAGCTATACGGTACGGTAGTATAAGTTCGCAAAAATCATCAAACGCCAAATTCCTGTTCCAAGAATATTTCTTCCAGACATCAAAAGCCATATCTATGTTTTCGATCAAGTAGTCGGCAGTAATGACTTGCGCATCATATACTTTGGGCAGAGAATAGAACGGTTCCTTTTTCATTCCTTTGATCAACCCTACAGGAAGACTGTCTTGTATCAGCAAACACCGCATTGAATCCAGTTGCCATCCTTCATAGCCATACCAATGTGGCATATTCCGTATTAAAAAGCGGGCTGCTTCCAGCTTTTGAGGATCGCTGCTATAGTGCGTGAGTACTTTTTCCAACTCCGCCCGGTTATCTCCGGCGAAAGTTAATGCCTGTTCCAGTCGTCTGTCACCTGTTGAACATGAAATGGTTATTGAGAGAATAAGCACAAAGGATATAATTAGATTTATATTTCTCATAGCATCTTTCTGTATTCTTTTAAATATTCTATGTTAATGCATCGTATAAAATTTCAATATAGCACAACTGAATTTACAGTAGCAAATTCATCTAATAGATCTCTCATTTCTTTACGCATACTATTTATAGCCTTAGAAGGTACTTTAGGCTTTTTATTAAGCACAATATTAGCCATCTTTACCATTTTGCCCTCATTATAAAAAGACGGAATAGCATACAGCTTGGCTAATAAATAATAAGGGTAGAGTCTTCCCGGTAATAAATGAGTAGAACGTATAAATAACTCTTCAGCTTTAGCATACTCTCCTTTATATTGATAGTTCAGTCCCATTATATTCAAGATCATAGGATCACAACTTAATCTAGCAGTTTCCTTCAGTTTCTCTATTGATATATCATATTGTTGCAATTTATAAAGCGTGTGTCCATATTCATACATAAAAATAGCCCTATTATTTAGTTTTGGATAAAGTTTTTCATATCGCTTCGCAGCTTCTATATATGCTCCGGCTCGATATAATATATGGCAACCTGTCCATTCTTTACATTCTCTTGATACATCCATCTTCAGCCAATATAGACTAGCACCACCTATTATCAATGCAAAGATTAATAATCCTATTTTAGATTGTCCAATTAAGCATACAGCCAACAAGAATGTCAATGTGATAATAAATGTTGGCAATTGCATGGGATAAGAAGCAACTCCAAAAACTAAAAGAGAAATTATTGCCCCACAAATACCTATATTTTTATGCTTTATACCTTTCCACATACATATAATAATAAGAACCAGAATAGTAATTAAAACCGGAATACCCCATTCTATAGCAACTTGCAAATATTCGTTAAAGGCATATTCCGGGCTTCCAGCAACAAGTTCTTCTTGCTGTGAATATTTACCTTTAGAGAAATAAGTTTCCTGTGCCATACCATAAGCCATCGAGAAATTGTTTGTACCATATCCGTTGAACGGTTTTTCAGCAATTGCCAAACAACTTATTTTCCATATAAATAAACGACCATAAGCTGAATCTTTCTTTAGTTGAAAGACAGTAATGCTTCCTAATACCAAAACAATAAGACAAACAGAAGTAACAGCTATAACTTTTCCTTTCTTTTGTCGATATACTATTCTTAATTTTGCGAACCATGAAAAATGCATACCACATACATATATGGTAGATATAAATGTTGCTATCCATGCAGAACGACTTATTCCTGCTGGTAAGACACAGAATATCAATATCATGGTAGCTAATGCCAAATAGTATTGCAGTAGTTCAAATATTGACTTTGACACTTTCATTTTCAAGCATAAATATTCATACAAACAAAGCGGAGAAATCATTGCTAAATATCCTGAATATGGACCCGGATTTAAAAATGTACCAGTCATTGAGTACAACGCATGATTGGAAGTACTAAAACCATATAGTTGACCTAATCCCCAAACGGACTCTACTCCTCCTGCTACAATCAATAGCCAAATTACGATATCTGGGAAATATGATTTCTCATGAATATGAAAACAACCAACACAGATAGCAACAAGACAGAAAAGAATTCCCGTTTTAGAGAACCAACTCCACTGCCCTGCCAACTCTGGCAGTAATTCTATTTGAGGAACAAAAACGATTGATAAAACCAACATAGTAGCTATCGTCAGTAGTGTAATACCCCCATATTTTACAATATTCGTTCTCACATATTTAATCATCTTCGCTTGCCGTTTTTTGCAGAAAGTATCCATTTAAAATCGTTTATTCAGATAAATAATTTTATATTTGAATAATACGACTCTAACTGTATGTCAGTGATAGCAAAAGAATTAGAAATCATAAATAAATAGAATGGGATTTGCTTCGTCATCCATTGCATTTATTCTTTTTCTAAAATCTATATTCCATTTTTCTGCATCAGGATTATATTTTAACATATCTTCCAGCATTTGTTTCATTCTACTGACAGACTCAACGGTTGCCAATTTATTTGTATTTCCTATAATCTGAAAATTACTGCCACCCATACCCGATTCTGTATTAAGAAGGAAAGAATATCGGGTCATTTCTTGTTTTTTCTTATCACAGACAAAGATTCCAAGATTAGTAATGAATAACAAGAAATCAGGGCTTTCCACAAATTCTTTGACAGATATTACATATTTGTTTTCCCGACAATAATCCAAGAAATCAAATGATTTCATTTTGCCATCCAGCAGTTCTTTCGGCAACGTATGTTCTTTAAAATCCAATAGATATTTAGGATACACCTTACCGCCTTTAGCCTCAAATATTGTATTATCAAAATCTTTTGCAATAAGAATCGAAGAGCCTTGTGTCATAGTACTTCCCTGACAAAAATGATTAATAGTACTTACATCATTATTTTTAAATAATTCTCCATGTTCCAATGCACTTTCTATATAATTTAATTCCCGATCATAAATATCAATTTCCTTATTTTTATTAATACCAGTATCATCATGCAGATAAATATATCTACCATCCATTCCTATATGAGAATAATATTTATCTCCTAATTGTTTTTCTCTTAACAGTTTGCCTTGATATGAATAAAATTGCACTTTAGAGGGGCGTGTACATAATACTAAAAGTTCCCTGCTAGTATTATCCACACAAATATCCCCTAAATCAATATATTCTTTTGGACCCGCTCCTACATTCTGAATCGAATTTATATATTTTCCTTTTGCATCGTAAATAATTATATTTTGAAAATTTTGATCCAAAATAAAAAGGGTATCATCCGCCATATAAATGCGACTTACATATCCAATTAATGCAGAACTATCTGTCTCTAACGGTAACATAATTGCCGATTTAAAAAAAGCAGAGTCTTTTAACGCCCCAGCACTTTCTTTGAAAGTCAACGTTTTCATATCATAATTATTATCTTCTGTGTGAACGCTTTTGCAACAGATGAAGAATATGATACATAGTGTACATATAGAATACTTCATATAATTATAGTCTTTTGTTATTTTAAAATCTGTCCTTTCTTTCACTTTCTTTTACTTCTCCAAGAAACTCACTTGCACCATAGTATTTCCCTTTAAAGCAAGAAACCTCACCATGCCCATTACAGGCAACTTCAGTTATTGCAGTTTTATATCCCATATACATCTCTTCTCCACCCATTTCTTTATGTAGGTCCTCATATTTATATTCATAATACTGTAATTCTTTCCTCTCTCTATACTTTGATCCACTATCGCTCTCACCTTTAAAAGGATCATCCGGAAAATCTTCTGACGATCCTTCTCCATAAGCAGTTCCATTTATCAACTCTTTAACTTGCAAAAAAGCATTATAACTAATTATGTTTTTATTGTTTTTCACTTGAAATTGATACACATTAAAAAAAGAAAATAATCCTATTGCTAATACAACAATACATTTCGCCACATTTGATTTCATATTACTTATTTTTTTATAGTTTACAATAGATAGTCTAAAATTCATAGATAACTAAAATAGCATTATGTCTATCATCTATCATCGGCAATGACCTAGAAGATTGTTTAGTGATCTGTTTGTAAAAATCAGAATCTTTTATCGGTTGTATTTTTGAGTCTTTTACAAATGTAAGTGGCCAGTACATAGCCAGCTTATTATTTGTATTTCCTACAGTTTGCATTCGATTCTCAATATCATATCCTGTTATAGAATCAATAATGTAGTTATATTTAGTGATGTCTCCAGTCTGTTTATTGCACACACAAAATCCTGCATTTGTATTAAAAAGCATGAGCTTGTCATTCTCAATCACATCTGTAATAAAAGATATATAATCATGCTTTCTGCAAATCGCCATGAATTCAGAAGGCCTCATTTTTTGTTTCAACAAAGTATCCGGTAATGCATTATCCTTGAAATTCAGTGTATATTCCAGAGACACTTTTCCGTTTTCAGCACAATATATTTTATTATCAAAATATCTCGTAATATGAATAATTGTATCTTGAGTCATCATATTACCTTTAGTAAACGAAAAATTGCTAAATATCTCATGTCCCTTAAACTTTCGAGTGATTTCTAAAGCTTCTTGTTTCTTCTTCAAATTCATGTCATATATAGTAATTTCTTTTTCACCTTTTACTACATTATGATCTTGCAAATATATAAACTTCCCATCAGTGACAATAGATTCAAAATAAGTAGGCAATGCTTTTTCTCTTAAAAACTCTCCTTGATAAGAATAATACATAATTTTAGAGGGATCAGAAGATAACACTAACAGTTCATTATGTGCTTTATCAATACATATATCAGCTAAATTCCTATATTCCCGAGGACCATTTCCTATATTCTTTATCGTTTTTATAGAATGGCCTTCCTCACTATAGATATTTACACATTCAAAACTTCTTTCAAGTAAAAAATAGGTTTTTCTATCAAAGTAAATACGATCAATTTTCGCCGCATATTTTTTGGTATCCATTTCCAAAGGAATAACCGTAACCGACTTAAAAAGTACACTATCCTGCATGCTCGTTTTCGACTCTTTCAAAACAAACAGATGTTTTTCCTTATCTGTTTTTTGACTTTTATACTCCATACTTTGGCAGCAAATAGATGCAGCCAATAATCCTCCGAAAAGAATAAATAATCTAATCCTCATATCCATATATTTATTATTACATATCAAGAATTTGTATGTTTTTGATCTTCTGTAACTATTCGATTAAGAACCCTATCTCCTAAATATACATTGGTAACACATGGTACTTCTCCTATTCCAAAACAATTTACGTTTGTCGTAGGACAAACATATTCAAGAAAGTAATTACCACTTGGTAGATAAAAGTAAGTATATGAATTTGTGACCTCACGTACCTTTGCTCCATTCCCAGAGCCGCTTTCCCACCAAGGATCTACAGGAAAATTTTCTGGGAAATCTTCAGCCTCAGCAAGCGTTTCTAATGGCATTGTTTGTAACAATACATTATAAATAGACAATTTCTCGCCATTCTTGACTTGAACTTTACAGAGATTAAGTATGGCAAATAAAACGACCACACCTAAAAAAGACAAACACACAAATTTTGTTTTCATACTAGTAAATGTTTCAAATTTATACTTGGAAATAATTAATTATTCTATTTCACTTAATATCCTATTCCATCTTACTTTTCCAGATTCTTCATTCGATTTCCATATCACAATAGCTTTTCCAACAATATATGATTCAGGTAATAGCCCCCAATAACGGGAATCTTGCGAATTGCTAACATTATCACCTGCTACAAAATAATAGTTCTCTTGAAAACGATACCACTTTACAATACTATCATCCATATAAACTGCATTTTTTTTCAAAAGTAGTTTTGATCTTTGCTCCCAATTTATTAATTGCTGATAAAGTGAGACTGTTGTATCGTTTAATTCTACCAATTGACCTTTGGCAGGTATAGGAATAGGTCCCATTTCTTTAATCGTCCAGTTCAATTTTTCACTTTGTGGATATGCGCGTAACACTTCTTGGGGGAATAAGCTATCAGGTAATAGTGAAATTTGTATTTGCGCCAATCGATTCCCTAATGTTTCCTGGCATCCTTTTATTCTATATACCCCTCTACGGATTTCCAAAGTATCCCCAGGCAAAGCTATACATCTTTTTATATAGTATTTATGTATATCGAACTGTATGCTATCCCATTTACCTTCTGAATAAGGGAAGTTGAATACCAGAACATCATTCCTTTTGAAAGAGCCGTAACCTATAACTCGATTTATGGCAATATCTTCTTTGTTAAAAGCTGCAAATATGTTAAAAAGACGTGCTCCTTTTATCATCTTATTCACTAGAATACAATCACCTGAAATCAGCGTGGGTTCCATAGAATTTGAAGGAATTCTAAATGAAGCGAAACAGAATATGCCCATCATTATTATAATGATACAAAGTGCACAGACACACAATATAAGAATCTTTATTCCATTCAACATTTGTAACATATTTATATTTTTTTCATTGTGTGTTTGGCTATTAGTGATGCCTATCTGTTTTATTTATCGCACCATATACTATGCTGAACTGTGCTGAAATAATTAATAAAAGAATCTCCCTAATTAGACATTAATCATTTTATGATTTAATCTTGCAATAATCGGATTATCAAATTCAGCCGGTCCAGCCAATAATCCTGTCCAAATATAGAGGGCAAAAGAGAGCATTATTCATTAATATCTCTCCGAGCTTTACTTCATTTTTAGATGAGAAAACTAAGAATAGTACATGTACTAAGAAATAAAGGTTGTTTTTCATTGTGTGTTATATTAATGATACTTGTCTATTTCATTTTATTTATAGCGTTTAAAACTGTGCTGCACTGTGCTGTTCTATAATTAAACGACTTTATTTAAAATCAAATTATACTCTTCTCATTCATTTTGTCAGCAAAGGTATCGGATTAAATATCGATGACCAAACAAAATAATTAATAGTTTCAGTCAAATGACGAATATTACCACATCTTTAATATTCATTAATGTATATTACATAATTCATAATACATATTTGCTCGACCTTGACAATAAGCGAGTTGGCTTCCTATTTTCTTCTACAACTATCATAATGCTGGATCATATTCAAATTTATATTCATGCAAACTTAATTAAAAGCTAGAATATTTTTCCAATAATTACGGAAAACTAGAAGAGAATCTAAGTTTAAATGGTCATTTGGCGTGTTTCCTACTGAAAAAAGGTTTCTCGGTGAGAAACACTGTCTTGGTTTTAAACCAACGGTCACTTTCAGAACAAGGAAAGATGCATCTTATGCGCAAATCCATGCAATATTCAATGATATTTATGCATTTTATTCTCCAGTTCACTACTTTGAAAACAGTTTTTCTCTGTATAATCTTAAAGATAGAACATCAAAATTCAACTATAATTACGAATTTATCCGTTTTTACGATAGTGACGGTATCCTATTAATATAGTGACGGTATATACACAAGATAGCGTCACTATCCCAAGCATATACCGTCACTATAATAAAATGATAAACTGATTAGAAATATTTTATTAAACTGAGATTTTTAGAAAGGTAATGGTCCTTCCGTTGCACCAAACGGATTATTTCCTTGAGGAACAAAATCCGGCTCCGGCGGAGGTGGAGCCATAGAACCGGTGTTCACTTTAGACCCTAGCATAGCACCTGCCGGTTCACCCGGCATCGGTATTACCATATCATCTTCCGGATTGGAGAATCGTGTAAACTCTCCCTTGAATCGGAGCAAGACTTCACCTACCGCACCATTACGATGCTTGGCTATCACAATTTCCGCCATACCACGAAGGTCGTTACCACGATCATCCTGAAATATTTTATAATATTCCGGACGGTGAATAAAGCACACCATATCGGCATCCTGCTCGATGGCACCGGATTCACGAAGGTCACTCAGCTGAGGACGTTTACCATCAATACCTTCACGACTTTCCACACCACGGTTCAACTGTGACAAGGCTATAATCGGAATATTCAACTCTTTCGCCAATCCCTTCAACGAACGGGAGATCGTACTAACCTCTTCCTGGCGGCTGCCAAATGCCATACCGCTCGCATTCATCAACTGAAGGTAGTCAATGATGATGATTCTCACCCCATGTTCACGTACCAGACGACGCGCCTTAGTTCGAAGTTCAAACACAGACAAAGACGGAGTATCATCCACATAAAGCGGGGCATCCAGCAGGTCTTTCAGTTTGTAGTCCAACTGTTGCCATTCATAGCTTGCCAATTGTCCGCTCTTGATCTTCTCACTCGGAATCTCACAAACATTGGTGATAAGACGGTTGACCAACTGGACATTACTCATTTCAAGAGAGAACAACGCTACCGGATTCCGATAATCAACAGCAATATTCTTGGCCATGGAAAGTACGAAAGCCGTCTTACCCATAGCAGGACGGGCGGCGATTACGATAAGGTCGGAGTTCTGCCAACCGGAAGTCATCTTATCCAGTTTCGTAAATCCACTCTCAAGACCACTTAAACCGTCCGTTCGGGCAGCTGCTTTCTGAATCAGTTTATATGCCTCGTCAATCACCGGATTAATCTGCGTATAGTCTTTCTTCATATTCTGCTGGGAAATCTCAAACAGCTTACCTTCTGCCTCCTGCATCAAGTCGTCCACATCCAGCGTCTCATCAAAAGCCTTGCTTTGAATATTACTTGTAAATGTGATCAATTCGCGCGCCAACGATTTTTGCGCAATAATACGGGCATGATATTCGATATGCGCGGAAGAAGCGACCTTGCTACTCAACTGAGTAATATAAAACGGGCCTCCGACCTCTTCCAGATCACCTCTTTTGCTTAACTGTTCTTTTACCGTCAGGATATCCACCGGCTTCTGATTAACGGCAAGATCAGTAATGGCGGCATAAATCAATTGATGACGATGTTCATAAAATGACTCCGGGCGAAGAATCTCACTCACCAACGAATAAGCATCCTTCTCAATCATTAAAGCCCCCAACACCGCCTCTTCCAACTCCGGCGCCTGAGGTTGAATACGACCATAATCATTGACCGGTTGTACTTTAGTTGATTTTGTGTTACGGGAATTTCTTCTTTGTTCAGCCATCTGCCTATATACGATTTTATGATTTACAATTTATGATCCCCGGCCTTCAGACATAGCCAAAGCCGAAAGGGATGACAAAGATAGAATATTATAATGAAGAAAGGATAAGGAAAAATGAAGATTTTAGTAACTTTGTCACCAATAG
>OGDN01002665.1_pt1 | contig 21904 bp, 21 predicted proteins | sample 1570271 | NCBI WGS metagenome assembly OGDN01 (sample SAMEA4384481, study PRJEB24528) | human gut metagenome | reverse complement strand
GTTCAACCGACAAAACTCGAAATGCTGTGAGGGTAAAACCTCCTAGGGTTCGAATTCCTAACTCTCCGCCAGAAAAGAACGCTGATCTTGATACAAAGGTTAGCGTTTTTTCTTTGCCCGGAAAGCCTTACAGTACCAGGCTTTTTATAGTCTCCTGGATGCAAACGCATCCTGCCCTACTATGACAAGTGGGTGCAGGATGCGTTTTTCTTTGCTATTATTGGCATATTGAGATACTTTGGCTGTCGAGTGGGTGCAAAATAAGCGGTAGCGATTGATTGCCGTTTAATTTTGTGCGCCCAAGACGGCCGCCGTTTTATTGTTGGGTGCATGATAAAACAGCAGCCAGAATTAGACGTTATGTTTTTATAAACTATGAGGATGACCGCTGCCTTATATATCGATCTAGATATTTTGTACTTTTTTATTGATACAGGATCAGCGCAATCATTTCCACGGGTTCCTCACCATGACAAGCCAATCCATGTCCCTCGCCCGGCGCGCAATAAGCCACATCGCCCGGGCCAATCTCCACGATCGTGCCGTTGTCGTTGTAACGTCCCTTGCCGCTGAGGATGTAGTAGGTCTCGCTGTCGCCGTTGTGGATGTGGTAGCCGATCTCGCTGCCCGGATACACGGTCGTGTGGCCGAAAACGCGACCCTTCTGGCTCATCTCTTCCGGGCCATTGAGCAGACTGCGGACGGTGATCTCGCCGACGCCGTCAAACGGCGCGGGTTTGCGAACAGAAATCTTTTCTTTGCTTCTACGAATCATCTGAAACACTCTCCTTTTTTGATTGATTTGATTGCCTTTTGTTGATGCTGCGTTTCCACTGGCTGATACGACCCGGAAGCCATTTTTTTCATTCGAAAACAATTACCGTCCCAGTTTCCCCATGTACCTATGACATGCGAGCTGCATAACCGCACCCGTAACGATCCATGAAGCCGGATAGACCAGCATCAGCATCAGATACGTCGGATTGAGCGGAAGGACATACAGTACCCACAGGATGCGGAAACAAACAGAGCCTATGACGGTCAGCACGGCAGGTGGTATGGAAACCCCGATTGCACGCATGCCTGCGCTCCCGCTTTCGTGGAACGCACTCAGGCCTTCCAACAGACCGACATATCGCATACGAATCTCAGCATAACCGATGATCCCCGCATCCGCAGTAAACAATCCGGCGAACATCGAAGCCTTCCAGGCAAACAACAGAGAAACCACGCTTGTAAACAGGAAACCATACAACAACGATCGGCGGTAAATGCGCCGACATTGTCTATAATCACCGGCACCATAGCTTCGGCTCAAGAAAGTCACACAGGCTTGCGAAAATGCCAGGGCAATGTTATATGTAATGTATTCAAACGTCAGGGCGGTAGAGGATCCGGCAATGGCAGACGCGCCGTATCCGTTGAGTGTAGACTGGATAAACAGGTTGGATAAAGAAAACAACATGCCCTGTATACCGGATGGCAGTCCAATCTTTACGATTTCGCCCACATACTGCATTTTCAAGCGAAGCTTTGTCACATCCAGCCGGATCGCTCCCTGCTCCCTCATCAGGATGCCCAGCAGCACAAATGCCGAAAATACATTTGACAATACCGTCGCAGTTGCTACACCAGCGACATCCATATGGAAAGCTACTACAAAAACGAGATTCAGAAGAACATTCAAAATCCCGGACGCAAAAAGCGTATACAGCGGGCGTTTGGAATCCCCAATACAACGCAGGATGGATGCGCAGAAATTATACAATGCAATAAATGGTAGCCCCAACAGATAGATACGAAAATACAGAATCGCACCGTCTGCGATCTCGCCGGGGGTATGCATCCAATCCATCAGCGCCTCGGACAGGAGCTGACCGCCCACCATGATTCCCAAACCAAACAGGATCGAGAACAGGATCGCAGTATGAACCGATTCTGAAATCTCTTCTTTCTCTTTTGCCCCGATCAAGCGGGCAATCAACACGTTCGGGCCTACAGAAAGACCGGTCAGCAGCATGACAAACAGGGAAACATTGGCTGCGTTGGCTCCGACTGCTGCCAGCGCAAGGCCACCAGCAAAGCGTCCTATCACCGCAACGTCCACAGAATTGAACAGCTGCTGTAGCATACCGCTCAATGCGATCGGAATAGCAAGCCGGATCAATCCGAGCGACAGAGAACCTTCATCTATTGCTTCATATGACTCTTTACACATCATTCTCCCCTTCAGTCGCGAAATAATCGGTCACACTGGAATATCCCAATTATGAGATACGACAAACGAGATAAACATCACGTGCCCAGATATTTCAGTATCTCCTCGTGCGTCAACTCCGCAGTCGGCTTATGCAGGACGACATTGCCTTTTTCCAGAATATAGCAATCATCACTGACCGCCAAAGCGAATTTGACGCTCTGTTCTGCTACCAGAATAGAGACATTCATCTTCCTAAGCTGCGACACAATCTCAGCAAGCTGATCGACCACGATAGGCGCCAAGCCCTCAGTGATCTCATCCAGAAGAATCATGGTAGGGTTCTGCATCAGGCCTCTGGCAACAGTCAGCATCTGCTGTTCACCACCGGAGAGCTTGTTGCCCATTGAGTTTTCGCGTTCCTTCAGACGCGGAAAGAGCTCATAGATCCTTTCAAGCGTCCACTTCTGCTCCCCATTCGGACCTTTTTTCCGGGCAATAAGCAGGTTTTCCTTGGTCGTCAGGTCACTGAAAATATGCCGTCCCTGCGGCACATAGGCGATGCCCGCCTGTGCGATCTGATAAGGAGACATGCCCACGAGTTCTTTGTCGCCGAAGCGAATGCTGCCTTCCGTTCTGGCATGGTTCTTCGGGTTCATGGCGCCGCAGATCGTCTTCATCGTTGTGCTTTTGCCTACGCCATTTCTGCCGAGGATACATGCCGAGCGTCCCTTCTCCACCGCAAGATCGACGCCGAAAAGAATATGGCTGCTGCCGTAATATGCATTCACACCGTTGAGTGTCAGTATATTGCTCATCGCTCGTTTCCTCCGATATAGGCATCCTGCACGAAGCTGTTCTGCCGGACTTCCTCCGGCGTACCGGTCGCCAGATGATGACCGTTGTGCATGACGGAAATACGGTCAGCGTAATTGAATACGATCTCCATGTCATGTTCGATGAACATCACCGTCATGTGCTTTCTCTGTGCCAGGTTCCGAATCATCTTCATGATCTCATAGCCTTCCGCTCGCGCCACGCCAGCCGTCGGTTCATCCAGAATCAGAAGCCTCGGTTCCAACGCAAGTGTGATTGCAATCTCCAGACGACGCTGATCGCCGTAACTGAGCAGGGAAGCGGTTTCATCTGCCTTATCCGCAAGACCTACAGAGCGAAGCACCTCGATAGCTTCCTTTTTTAGAAAGTCCTTTTTCTTCGGTAAAAAGTCATATGTACGTCCTGCCCGCTTCACCAACGCGATTCGGACATTCTCAAACGCTTTGAGTTCTCCGAAAAGCTTGGAGATCTGAAAACATTTGCACATGCCCCGATTCGCAATCTCGTGTGCAGGCAGTACGGAAATATCCTCATCGCAGAAGACAACTTTGCCGGAGGAAGGGATCGTCCGTCTGCAGACTAGATCCATTAGTGTGGATTTCCCCGCGCCGTTCGATCCAATGATCGCATGCATTTCGCCATCCAGTATATCCAGCGACACGTCATCGACGGCGCGGATCGCGCCAAAGTTTTTCGAAATATGCTCGATTCTCAAAATGATCCCGCCATTCATTCTGCACCCTCCTCCCTTCTGTAACGCTCTTTCAGAGTAGCCACCAAAGAGACCAGTCCCTTCTGTAGCAGATAGACCGTCAGCAGGATCATCAGACCCATGAGCCCCTCATAATAAGGGAACACCGTTGAAATGTAATTGTAGATAAACGAAATGATGAACGCACCAATGATCGGGCCGGCAAAGTATGTGCTTCCGCCAAGAACACACATGATGACTGCCTGGAAAGAAAGAGACGTATCCAGCGAAGCCGTATATGCACCGGCGTTCCTGAAAGCATACAGTATGCCTGCGATTGCTGCAAACATACAGCTGACCGTAAAGATCACAAGCCGCAGACGATTGGTATGGATCCCCAGGAAGGTCAAGCGTTCCTCATTCTCTCGGGCCCCCTGCATAAGCATGCCAAACGGCGACTGAACAATCAGGTAGATCGCCACGCAGCAAAGCAGGCAGACCGTCCAGATAATGGCATAAGTCGTCCGGTAACCGGTCAGGAATTCTGGCAGCGCCTGATAGGTCACGCCGACTGTCGAGCCAGCCCAGACCCACTTGCCCACAGCTGTCAACGCTGCCAGCGCAATACCATAGCTGAGGAAGGTGAACGCTTCCATGCTGTTCTTCAGGCAGATGATGCCAACGAATACAGTGAGAACAAAACAGATGAGGAGTGTCATCAGTAATGCAGGAATCAGTGCTATACCATAATGCGACATGATCAGTACAAGCACATAACCGCCCATACCGAAAAACAGCGAGTGTCCTAGACTGACCATACCGCTGTAACCATACTGAAGATTAAACGAAAGCGCAAAGAGCGTCATCACGACGATGCGCCCCAGGACCGCCGTAACGCTTTCCGATGACAGCACGCCGACCACGCCGTAAATACCGAATACAAGCAGCATGAAGAGAAGCGATTTATCGATCTTTTTCATTTGTTATCTCTCCTTCTTCACAAAAAGTCCTTTGGGGGAAATAAACATGACAATGATCATGACCAGCGTGGGAACGAGATTATACCAGGTCGGCGTATAAATCGCCGCAAAGGAACTGATGATGCCGAGCAGTACAGCCGCGGGCAGACAACCGTTGATGTTGTTCATACCGCCGATCATCAGCACCGGGAAAACATTGTTGAACACCGAAAGGCCCGTCTTGGGCGTCAGACCGGAAAGCGGTGCATTGAGTGCACCCGCCAGACCACCCAGACCGATGCCCAGCATAAACATGATAGTATACAAGCGATCCACGTTGATGCCCAGATGCTCAACCATGCTCTTGTCGTTGATAATAGCCCTGAAGCACACACCCAGCATGGTTTTTTTGAAGAGAACCGCAAAGGCAATGCCCACCAGCGCTGCGATAGCGATGATAAACAGATAATAATATGGGAAGACGATCTTGGTAAACGGGATCATCACAGCACCAGAAAGGAATTTCGGCAGACCGGTCGCCTTGACCTTATTGCCCCATACCATGATCATGCTGTCACAGATGATGTAGCTGGCTCCCATTGTGATCAGCAATGAAAAGATCATATCCTTGCCAAAAACAGGGCGGAGCAAACGCTCCAGCACACCGCCCAGCAACGCGGTAACCACAAATCCGCCCAGCAGTGCCAGTCCGAACGGCAGACCCATGGCGGTAAAGATCTGATTGCAGACATAGGCGCCCAGGATATAGAACGCACCCTGTCCGAAATTGATGATGCCCATGCCGCTGATAATTAGGCTCATGCCGGCTGCCATCAGATAGGTCAGCATGCCGCTGGATAAGCCGATCACAAGGGTCAGGGCAAAACGAGATAGCGTCATAATACCTCCACAAAAAAGGGGATCTGCAGGATCCTGCAGACCCCCTAAAAGAGCCGTCTAAGAATGTGTTAATCAGATTTCAAATGTACGTCTGTTATAGCCTGAATCGATCAGAAGCGGTCATTGACACCCAACTTCTGGGCATACTCGGCCATCTCCTCCTGCGTCGGCAGGCACTCCTCAGCGGTGTAGGTCTTATAGGAAGGGGAGATCGGCTCGACCCAACCCTCAACCTTCTCAGTCGTACCGTAGTAGACATTGAAGGTCAGCTGGTTGTCCAGATCGCGGAACTCATGGACGCCGGTGCTGTCGGTCCAGGAAATGTTCTTGATATACTGAGTCAGAACTTCGCTGTCGGTGTAGTCGGCACCGGCGGCAGCGCAGTCAGCAATGCCCAGCAGGGCCGCCTTCATGCAGCGATAGCAGCTCAGACCCCAGTCAGACGGTCCGATGAAGCCGTTTTCCTTCGCCAGCTCCGTGTTCATGTAGGAATCATAGAACAGTTGAGTCTCCTCATCCATGGCATCCTTGTCCCAGTACGGGAGAAGGAAGATGCCATGGGTCTTGCCATACGGGAACGCATTGGCCTCGACGAGTGGCGTGTTGGAAGCGGAGTCAACGACGAAATCGTTGTATACATCGCTGACCGCGAAGAGGTTGAACATGGAAGCCTGCTGCACCCAGCCGACGAAGGACGGGCCGCCGCCCTGCTGCATGACCATGTCCGGACTGGTGGCCGCAACAGAAGCGATGATGTTGGAGAACTCAGAATCGGACTCGGCGACGCGATAGCTTGCCAGCAGCTCAAACTTCGGATCGATCTTCTGGCCTTCCAGCAGGAACAGATTCTCCGCGTCAATAGTAGCCGCACCATCGGTACCGCAGAAGACGAAGTTCTTCTTGCCCTCATCTTGTACGGCAGCCTTCGCCAGGACCTTTGCAAAGGACCAGGCATTCAGGCCGCAGTTAAAGGCGTAATCAGACCAGTTCTTGATGGTAACCTCGGTAGAGGTATTGGGCATCATCATGACCGGGAAATGATTCGTCAGCGCCCACTGGCCGGCAGCCGGGGCCATATCATCGCCATAAGCGAAGACGATGGCAACACAGCCGTCGTTTTTGGCATCGGTGCAACGCTGTCCGATCATGGATGCGTCGTTCTCCGGATCATAGACCTTGATCTCGATCTGCTTGCCATCAATGCCGCCAGCAGCATTAACCTGCTCCGCCGCGACTTCCCAGCCGTTCATGAAGTAGCCCAGAATGGAAGCTCTCGCAGCCGCGGAGCCATACGCAATAACACCGATCTTGATGGTCTCAGCACTGTCGGCAGCCGCCAGAGACATCGAGAAAACCATAGCAAGAACCAGAAGAAGACTAAACAGTTTTTTCATGGTAATCCTCCTTAAAAGTAAGCTTTCAAGGCATTTTCATAGAACAGCTTATTCTTGGACTGTTCACTGAGCCCCGAATGTTTTTCGAACATATCCATCATCTCGCGATAGGTTGCGGAATTCAGTGAACCAGGAATATCCGATCCCCAGATCACCTTGTCGTCTCCGTATCGATCGACAAATCGGTTCAGCATATCCAGCGATCCAGGGAACGGGTATTCCTCTTCCAAGAACAGATCACACATTGCCGCCAGATCTACCCACACATTGTCATACGATGCAAGCGCGCACATTCTCTCCCACTCGGCTCTTTTTTTCCCATCATTAAGATAATCAGGCATAGCAAAACACAGATGACAAATCACAAAACGCAATTTGGGATGCGTTTCAATCGCTTTTTTCAGTGCATCGACCTGATAGCCGTTACCAAAGACCGGGCTGGGATCTACTGCGACAGTGATACCCAGCTTTTCGGCTTCGTCAAACAGCTTCATGACATCCGCACCGTCAAAACGCATCTCCGGATAAGCACGGGGATGACTGAAGCCCTGAACCGTACTCATCTCGAATTTGAGGATCGTCAGCCCGCGCTTATGCCAGAAGCGCATCTGAGCAACAGAATCCTCATCGCGAGGATCAATGACCATGGCTCCTTTCAGCTTGTCCGGGTACTTCGCAACAGCCTCAGCCACTTCCTCATTGATTCTGAATGTGAAAGACTGAAGGATAACTGCCTTCTCAATGCCAAACTGCCCGATCGTTGCTAGTAGCGCCTCAGTACTGAAGCTCGTGTTCTCAAAATAGGGCGGCACACGCCGGCAGGTTTCCCCGTTTTCGTATACGAAAATTCCGAATTTTTCTGCTTTTGTTTTAAGTGCGCTATCCGTTCTCCCGAGCATCGTCTCTGGAAGAATGTGAACATGCGCATCGATCGCTTTTCTCATTTCTGTCCTGCCCCGCTTTCATACGCAAAGATTTTGAAACATTTCTTTTGTATCCGTTCGTCCTTTTCCTATCTTAATAGAGCATTTCCGGCAGGAAATACGCAATCTGTGGGAAGAAGATTAACAGCAGCAGCGCTACAATAATCGTCACGATGAACGGCGTGACCTCTTTGATCAGTTCACCTATGCTGACATCCGCCATTTCGGCACCGACATATAGAAGTTGTCCGACCGGAGGGGTAATCATGCCCAACGAGCATGCGATCATGGCGAAGACGCAGAACGCCGTGATGTCATAACCGGCAGCGACCGCCAGCACCGACAGGATCGGCGTGACCACATACAGCATGACCATAGGGGACATGAAACAGCCACCGATGAGCAAGATCGCCAGCACGACCAGCATCATCACCACTGGATACGGCACCAGCGGCTCCATATACTGACGCAGCAGCGTACGCAGTCCTAGCGAAGCAACGATCCAGTTAAAAATACCGCAGGCACCCTGAATGCTGAGCATCTTGCCGGTCGTCTTTGCCGCTTCAACAGCACATTCGCCGATATCCCGAAGCGACAGCTCTTTGTAGACGAACACACCGACGATCACGCAGTAGAAGCACATCCCCGCCCCGACCTCGTCTACCGTACCGACACCGAAACTCAAGCACAGCACGACCAGAACTGGCATGATCACCAAATCCCTTCCATTCGCCTTTGGGATAATTACGCTTATTGCAGATGTATACCGACCAGACCGCCATACAGATTGCCATCAGAATACCTGGCACCAGACCGCCCATCAGGACCTTTTTAACATTCGCTCCCACATAAATAGCCAGCAGAACCAGACCCGTGGAAGGCGGAATGACCGGACCGATATTGGAAGATGCCAGCGTAATTGCCGAAGCATATGCGGCAGAGTAACCATCCTTGACCATTTCAGGTACGAGCAGCTTATGCATTGCCGCCGTATCCGCCATGGACGAGCCAGAAACACCGGCAAAGATAACCGACTCGATAATGTTGATGTGGCTCAGACCGCCTCTGAGGTGACCGATGCACGCACGAAGGAAATTGACGATCTTTCGGGCGATACCACTCCGGGTCATCAGCTCACCAGCCAGGAAGAAAAATATGACACCCGAAAGGTTGATATTTCCCAAACCGGAGGACAAACCCGTAGCGATGACCGACATTGGCATAAAGCCACTGAACACCATTGCAAACAACACAGCAGTCAGAAGAAGCGAAGCGAAGACCGGAATCCTGATCACCAAAGAGGCAATCAGAACCGTCAGCATGAAGATTACTTTTGCAGTCATTCTTATGCCTCCTTATGATATTTCAGGATTCTCTCAATGAGTGACAGGAGGATCGTCACACACAGCATAACGCCGATGTAGACCACGAACAGGTAATGCAGAGAATCGTCATACCCCAAAAGCGAGGTCGAATAGCCAATATGCATTCTGACCGCCACAATGCCGGCATATGCCATGGCAGCCGACATCGCAAAGCTGATCAGTTCCACCGCAATGCTCAGCAAATAGTCTGCCCTTCTTGAAAGCTTTCCCGTAATCAGATCCATCGTCACATGTCCATGTTCCAGCCACAGCGGCGGGATCGTCACCGCAACTGCTGTCGTAATCGAGAAAATGATCACATCGTTGCTCCAAATGAAGACATGACCGCAGATATACCGGTAAAAGATCTGAAAGAACTGCAGACAGGTCATAAACACAATGATTGCCGCGGAAAGAATGTAACTGACCCTGCAATATACTCGGCGAAATACATCGATAAAGTGTAGCATACGCTCCTCCGATCGGTTCCGGACCAGGGACTGCCATCCGATGCGTCAGCCTCGAATGACAGTTCCCTATGGAACATGGTTAGTTGTCAACTTACTTCAGCGCACGGATACGTTCATACAGACCAGCACTGAAGAATTTTCCCTCGTAGACCGGGATCTTGGAATCGATCACATCGATGAAGCTCTGACGGTCGATCTCTTCCGGCGTGATGATGGTCAGATGCGCCATGGAGGCAAGCTTTTCACGGTCGCTAACCAGCTTAACACTCCAGAGCTCATCGACGATCTGGCTGCCGATCTCGTCAACGGACTGGGTCAGCCAGCCCTGCTGCTCGGCGGAAAGCTTGTTCCAGGTCTTGCCGGAGGCATAGACAGAGACACCCTGATAAGTGTGGTCAAGCTCCATATAGTATTTCTGATAATCGAAGAAGCCCTCGTTGATGACGCCCAGACCGTTATCCTGGCCGTCATAGCGGCCGGTCTGCAGGCCTTCCATCAGCTCGGCGACGTTGGACTGGGTGGGATTAGCGCCGAAGTCTGCCCAAACCTGAGTCTGCAGCGCAGAACCCGGAACACGGATGACCAGACCCTTGATGTCAGAGACCTTGTAAACCGGAACCTTACCGGTCGTCAGGGCACGCGGCGCAATGTCCGCCAGATGTCCGACATAGACCACATCAGTCTTTTCGCTAAACTTCGCATTCATTTCCGCAAAGATGTCAGACTTCAGGAAGCGATGCCAGTGATCCACATCGTCAAACAGGAACGGCAGGTTGACAATATCGAAATCCTTGCCGCCCGGCGCGACAGACGGCGCGTCACAGCCCTGCGCAAACAGGTCGAGCGTACCGGCATTCATCTGAGCCCAGTGCTCAGCGTTGCTGCCAAGCTGGCCGCCAAGCGCGATCTCGATGCGCATCGTACCGCCGGACAATTCACCCAGTCGTGTATTGACACGGTCAAGATAACCGATCCAGTCAGAGGAAGCCTGGGCCTGCGTGCCCAGTTTCAGAACGATCTCCTCGCCCATGCAAGTCGCGGGGATCAGGAGGGAAAGAACCACCATACATACGATCAACTTGATCAGATTCTTATTCATGTTGTACCCCTTTCCGAAATCACTTCTTCTGTCGTTTCAGATCATTCTTATTGTTATAGTGTTCAATGGCTTCGGCAGCAGCCTTGTTATAGGCTGCTTCCTCATCAAGCCAGTGCATGACAGGTGCGACCTGAGCCTCATTGAAGCCGCCCGGAATGACCTGCGGCACGAAGGTATCGTGATAGACGGTATTGCGCTCCTTGATGGTATGCAGACCGAAGTCGACCATGCCAGCCAGTGCGCCTTTTTCGAAAACGTGCATGGTCACCAAGTTGAAGCCGAGTTCCTCAAGCTTCTCCAACTCAACATCCGGGATGCCATTGCGAGACATAACATCCGGCCACATCTTCCAGCCCGGATCTTCGCGGGAAACGATCTCCGCTTCCTCTTCCGTCGTAATGCCGATGATCATGGTCATCTCGGCTCCAACCTCACGAGCCAGACGTGCACGGATCAGGGCCTCCTCCAGACCGTATTGGATCTTTGCCTCAGTACGTGCGATGACCAGGAAATTTGTGCCCTTTGTCGCTTCGATCGCCGCCTTCAGCTTTGCCAGCCAGATCTCGCGATCGACAACCGGATGCGGGATATGCTCCTTGCGTTCACGCATTGCCAGGAAAAAGCGCTCGAATCCACGGGTTCCTGTCGTGTCGTCAACACTCATGCCCTGAGCTCCTGCCATCTGCAGACGCTTCGCCAGACGATACGCATGAAGCGGGGTTTCGCCGTAGCCGTCGTCTGCATCGACGATGATGGGCAGATCGGTGTAACGAGCCAGCGCTTCGGTTCCCTTGACGAGATCATCTGCCGTGATCAGACCGATGTCCGGCAGACCGCAGATGTCGACCGACAGCGACGCTCCGGATAACAGTGCACTCTGGAAACCCGTCTTTTCCGCTGCCAACGCGGAGAAGCATCCCCAAACACAGGGGCAAAAAACCTGCCCCTTTGAAAGCTGTTCCTTCAGGCTCTCTCTTGCCATAATAATCACTCCTTGATCGTACTGCGTGTTATTCAGAATCGTCATTCTGATTTCCACGTTGCGCCCGATGACGTCTTTCGGTCACTTTGTTAGTTCCATTATAAACGTTTATTTTTTATTTGTAAAGCGTTTAAAAATATATTTTAAAATTTTTTTCCAATTTTCGGTCAATTATCACATGTAATAACCGTATATCCGGTTATTCGCTCAATACGCTCAGTACATTTTTTTCTGATTCGTTCTATCTTTTCCAAGCATCAAGAACATTATTGATTATTCTGTTCGTACGTGATACAATAAATCATCTTCTCAAGTGAGGTATCCATATGATCGGTGCAAGCATTAAAAGAGCCCGGCTTGCCAATTGTCTCTCCCTGCAGCAATTGGTCGACCGTATGAAAGATAACGGCGTTCCCATTACCAAGACCACCCTGTTTAATTACGAAGCAGGTTCAATCATTCCGTCTGACAATCTGCTGGAAATCTTCGGTCAGGTGCTCGGTGTCAACAAAAATTTCTTTTTTCACACTCTACCCGAAAATTTCAATATCGAGCTAACTGAAGAATTAGGGTCGGTAGATGCCCGTCGCCAGGAATTACTGGCCTATATTCAGATCCAGCTTGGTCAGCTTACGCGCATCGCCGAAACCATCGGCTTCGACCTGACGCATCGCTTTCTAATCCAGGAGCCTATAGAAGTACGCAGCGTTGACGACGCCGAAGAAGCCGCAGACCGCCTCCGCGAGCTCATCCAGCTTGGTATTCATCCGATTTCCAGCGTCTGTGCTCTGCTGGAGACCCATGGTTATTATGTCTTCACCTTACCGGATACCTTCCATTGGAAACTTGTGAGCGGTCGTATTGTCGATTCCGGGATCCATTTCATTATGGCATCCAAGGAATTCTATCTTGATGATTTCCGTTTCAATCTCGTGCGCGAATTAGGCAAAAACATCCTATCCTGTCCCACATCCGACAAAGAAGCCATTCTCGACCGTTTCGCCGCCTCTTTTCTCGTTCCCAGAAAAGCCCTTCTCCTCGAATTCGGTGCCGCACGATCCAATATTGGTTACGATGAACTTCGTTGTGTAAAGCAAAAATACGGTCTTTCCCGCACCATCATATTCTCCCGCCTGGCTCAGGTCGGCATTCTGTCCGAAAAAGACGCCTTCCTCCTTCGTCAGCGCATGGTCCTAAACTATCATATTTCAAGGACGAGTATGACCTTCACACCTCTCAACTTCTACGAACAGCCGACCGTCATGTACGCTCTCACCCGTCGTGCGATCTCCGAAGGTTATATCAGGAGCGAAGAAGAACTAGATTTCGCAACCTTAATCCCGTTGTATTGAGTGTATCGCACAAGCAGTTCGTTTCTGGTACTAGTGCATTATTAGGGAACCTCTGAATAATAAGCCCTATATTCTGGTCTAACACGCCATTCAAGCGTTTTTTCAGAATACAGGGCTTATCTTTACTTAAATATGCTTATTTTCGCTGATTAGCTGCTTTCTTTTCTGTAAAAGGGCAGACTTCCCCCTTGATTTATGTTGTGGAAAGTTTTCGACCGGCAATCGCCAGCGAATACAAATTGACACAGGCAAACAGGGCATATAAACGATTTTCGTTTTTCTTTAATCCGCGGTAAACGACTTTTTTATAACCGAATTGGCACTTGATAATTCGGAATACATGCTCGACCTTGCTGCGGATGGAAGATTTACGATGCTCAATATACCGTTCCCAATCAATCGCATGATCGCTTACTTTGGGTAAACTCTTTGGACGACGGTTAATTCTGAAATCGACCTTGGAAAAACGCTCGTTTTGCTGAATTTCAGAGCGTTTCTGAACGCCGAGATATCCTGAATCGCCATAAACGACTTCGTCATCTTCCCGAATCAGATTTACGGTTTCGGTAATATCGTGCTTGTTCGCCGAGGTAACCGTAACGGTATGGACCAATCCACTTCCAGCGTCTACGCCAACAGGACATTTCATACCGAATCGCCATTCATTACCCTTTCGGATTTGATGCATTTCCGGATCGCGAGCCTTCCCTGCCCTGTGCAGACTGAGTTCTGCCAGACTTGTAAATGAATTTGCGCATAATACTTGACGGTACCGTCTAATTAAAGAGGAGACTCTTCTCTTGCCCGAAAGAATCGTTCATGCATTTGGCGTGATATGATGGTGATTTGTATTGATTTATATTGAAAGAATGTGTATACTATGATTGATGAAAATGTGAAGGAGGAATCGAAAATGGCCAGGCCACGAAAAAAATCACGCCCCTTTAGTATTAAAATGGAAGCTGAAATATATGAACGATTGCAAGCATATTGCGAAGAATCAGGACAGCCCAAAACAGTAGCCATTGAACGAGCCGTGAACATGTTTATCGACAACTATGAACTAAAAAAGGGAGCAGAGCTTACAGCTGATACCCAAAGCAGCAAGTAAAATAGATGAAGAGTGACATCAGCATCACAGATGCGCGTGTAACCAGGAGCAATTTGATGCATCACAAAAGGCGTTAAGCAGATTGTGAATATGTCAGTACAAACGGTATGAGAATACTATATAGTCTTAAGGGGGATTCGCCTTGTATAAAAACTACTATGATATTATCCTAGAGATAACCCCGGAAGAGCAAATAGAAAAAGCATGTCAGATGGTGAATAAACAGAAAGTATTTCCGGGATTTAGAAAAGGCAGAACTCCAATCTCTCTAATCATTACGCTTTCTAAAACTACACCGGCTTTGCAAAAAAACATTTGCGCAGAATTGGCTGCTTCCGCATTTCCCGGAGAAAAACTGGAAGATGTTCTGGCGGCTAGATTTGAGATAACTGACGAGCGAATTTCTGGATTTTTGGCCGCCTATATCGCAAAAGGTCTCGAATTCCCGTATAGTATTGGTGAGGTACTACGTATTATTTCTCCTAAACAACCAGTTGAGGAGAAACGGGCAACAAGTATACCAGAGACTGAACTTGAGACACTCGAACAGTTACCTACAAACAGCGTTCTACAAAATATGTCGGATGTGGATGACAAACCTGATACATCTGACGGTGCCTTGATTATACCTACGGAAACGAAATCGATTGACATAAGCGAAACCCCGATGCCCAATATGATGATCAGCACGGTGCAAGACCCAATAGCTAAGAAAGAGGGGGATTCAAAAATGCAATACTTGGGACACATTCAGGTTGTTCCTTCTGATTATGGTTCATTCTCGTTCTACAACTTTTACCCGATAGCAATAATCGAATCTAATGGTAAGGTTCGCATGCTCGACTATTCTGAGCGCAAAGAACGCTTTCCCGAAAAAGGCAATATTAATATATTTTCTGCGACTAGAAATGATGATCATTTGGCCGAAATATTCAGTCATGGCGAACTTGTCATTCTTGATATTTCAGAAGATATTCTTCAAGTTAACCGCAAGGCTAACAATGAACTCAATATTACTAACAAAAAAGTCGAGATTGGTTCTCTTGAAGCACGACAAGCAATCCATACACCTGATGAATTTGGGTTATACCCAATCATCGAGTGTAACGATGCTGCTGCAGCCTTAGCCGAAGACCGCATTATTAGGTTGGCACAGCATGAGGTTAACGATCAATATGACGAATTGGTTATGCTTCGCACCTGTTCCAATGAGTATATTGGCTCTTTTATGCTTGTACCTGACCAAACTACAAACACGTATTATATTAACCCTCAATCCAAGAAGAACAACTACCTATTTCGTGTCTATCATTGTGAGACCCCTGTCGATTGCTTCTTTAGTGTCCAGCGTCCTGATGGAGCGTACTATGGTGCGCCTATGATGGATACCCAGTATATTAACCTAAAGGAAATGCAGGAAGAACTACGCGATTTTATACCGCAGGAAGCTCTGGTACAAGAGCTGAGTTCAATCTTGGCAACAAAAGATAACGATGAAACTACCGTATCAATTGAGTCTGCTTTTGCCGGTATTGCTCTTCCAAATGAAGTCGCAGCATCCCGTCGAGAACGTATAGTTAACATCTTTTCTCAGATTGCCAGCCTCGATGACATGGTTGAATCTGTATCTAAGGTAGTTAGCGGCTTACTAGTTCATGCAGCTAACGAAGATAGAGAGCATTTTGATGCAGTCTTCATGACTCTAGCAGATGATCCTAAGTTTATGCTGAAGATTCAGCGCTATCGCCGCATTGCTGAAGCAATAAAAGTTAAAGAAAGCGAACTGGAACGTTTGCAAACTGACTACGATGAGATGCTTAAAAGGCGGGAGGAAACTGAGCAGCAGCTTGAAACGAAGCAGATAGCTCTGTTAACGGATAATATTCAAGCTAAACAGGTAAGGCTCGCTGAAGTTGAAGACAAACTTAATGCTCGTCTTCAGGCATTATCCTTAGTTGATGATATTCAAAACCTTCAGGTTCAGAAAGGTATTGAAGAAGCACTTTTGAGCCGCACAAAAAAGGAACATGAAGAAGTCCGTGGTCAAACCCAAGCAATTTTGGAAACCTTTAGAAATGACGTGAAAGAGCCAATGACTCAGATTGCACACGTAGTTCTAAACTCCGAGATCGAGGCCATTGTTTCCGATGCAGCAGATAAGGCATTACATTATAAAACTCGGAGAGTAGATCGACCCGCGTTACTGCTGACACAGCAATTATCTCAGCAGTGTGACACATCCATCATTGCGGAAAGTGTTTTGAATACTTTGTGTGACCGTATTCTTAAGCATAGAAGCTATACTCGCAATGAGATTATTAACTTGTTCATCTGTCTGACACAAGGCTTTTTGACTGTGTTTTCTGGAGCACCAGGTACTGGTAAGACATCCGTTTGCGCAATCATAGCACATGCATTAGGCCTTGATAAGAAAGTATGTGTTTCTATAAAATCTGACAGTGAGGATGAAACAATCCAGCACAGTCTTGAACGTTATGTTGTAGTTCCTGTGGAACGTGGCTGGAGCTCAAAGCGTGATTTTGTTGGCTATTATAATCCGTTGACGAAATCTTTTGATAAGACAAACAGTGCTATCTACCAGGCACTTGAGATTTCAGACATTGAGGTTGGCATGAAAGAGACACCCTGTGTTCCACCGTCGATTATTATGCTTGATGAAGCGAATTTGAGTCCCATGGAATACTATTGGGCCGACTTTATGGGTGTGTGCGATGACACTAATCATACCACAGCAATTAATCTGAGTGAAAATGATAGATTTCGGGTCTCCGATTCTTTACGCTTTATGGCTACCATCAATAATGACCACACAACCGAAAATCTCTCTCCCCGCCTTATTGATAGAGCATGGGTAATATCGCTACCCCAGCCAAATAGTCCAAGAATTACACATTTTGACGAGTATTATGATCCGATTCCAATGGAAATTCTTCATAAAGCGTTTGATGTCGAGGATGATATGCTCAATTTGGATACTGTTACAGAAAGTATTCTCAGAGAAGTGTTTGAGCTATGCCGTGAAAAGCTGAACGCAAATGTCAGCCCCAGAGCCGAACTCGCTATTCGTAAGTATTGTAAAGTAGGTGGCAGACTGTTTGAAAGCTCTCGGTCTGGTGTTGATGGCCCGATCGTTGCAATTGACCATGCCATTGCCCAGAAGATTTTGCCAAAGGTGCAGGGGAGCGGTGCAACGTATAAAAAGATACTAGAGGAGTTTAATGAAGTGCTTGTAAGGAATAATCTTTTGAAATCTTCTGACATTCTCATCCGGATCATGCAACGTGGAGATCGAAATATGCAGTACTACCAGTACTTTGCTTAAGGCGGGATGCTATGAAACTATCTTTGCGTCCTCAAAGAGATTTTCCGGAGATTATGCTTCCGCTCCGAGAAATAGCCGCCATAGGCACACGACACATTCAAGCCGACGAATTATATACGAAGAGCATTAGTGGGCAGGTCTATGCAGATATTCCATACGATGCTGCACTCATTCTTGAAGAGGATATCCTCCCTTCAAGAGTAAACGTGTACGTCAATGGCGACCATGTGGAATCGCATGGTGTGCTTAATGGGCAAAGATTTACGCTCAACTTCATTGCTGATCAATACCCTCGAGGAGATATTTTTCGCGATTGCTATGGATATATACGTATGGAAGTAGAGCTGCTTTGGGATACCGAAGATCGAGAATCGCAAAGTTATGTAACTGACTACTTGGTTGTGATGCTTAGGGCGACTAGTTTGAATCGCTCAATTCAGCGCATGGCGGAATACGTATATCGGCAGCATAGATATTTTCTATGGCGCGACAAGAATCGTCCATATGGAAATGTTCAATTGTCATCGCATGAAGAAAAAAGTCTTGATACATTAGTCGCAATTGTCAAAACAATTCTTCGTGTATATGAACATAACACAGCTTTCTTCAGAACAAATCCTCATACAAAGGCAGAAACTACCTATCGCATTGATGATTTTTCTAAATTACAAGCAATTACCTCTCAAACTTTGCGATATATGGTTCAGCACCCTGACGAATTAACGCCAACAGATATTGAGACCGGTATTCATTGTGATAATTGTCATTATCTCCCCAGACATACATTAATAGCCAATAAGCAGCGAGTACGTGATACATACGAAAATCAGGCGGTATTAGGTTTCATTCATGAAATCGCTTTGGAAACAAGGAGGCTGATAGAGAGGATTGATTACTTTCTTCTTGCAAGCAACGAAGAAAACCCGACTACGAACGGATATATCAGCTCAGCTACATATATTCTACAAACAACGAGGCACAACTTGCTTGAAAAGAAGAACGAACTTCTTTTGCTCAATGACGCGCTGACAGAAACATATTGGGTATACAAAAAGCTTCTACAAATTGATGACATACCTGTATCTGAACCGCCAAAGCCTACAGCTGTCTTTATGAGTCTTTCTCCATATAGGCAGATATACGATGTAATGATACGGTGGTTCACTCACGGTGTATATGATTTTTCTGGAGAAGAGTTTCTGTTACCGTTGCTCATAAACAATCAGCTATATGAGTACTATAATCTCTTCAAACTGGCTGAGGCAATTGAAACAAATGGCTATCAGATTGATAGCACTTTGTGCAAAAGGCATCTATATGCGGTGGGCCATGAGAACTATCGTGACACAGAGCATATTAACACCTTTGTATTTTCAAAGAATGATAGCCCTACCATAACATTGTATTTCCAGCCCGTCATCTGGGGCTATAATTATTCTGAATCAGTAAATAACGGCATTGCCTTGCGGCGAACCACCTCTTTAAGCTTTGATCGGCACAACAATCAAGCGGTTCGCTCGCTGAAAATTGTAGGACGATCATCTACCTATTACACACCGGACTATGTCCTTAAGTGTTCTGGATCTGATGCTGATACTTACTTAATTGTGGATGCCAAACTTTCTCCATATGATAGCGTTATTCGCTACCAAGTTGAAGAGTTGGCATATAAATATCTATTCTCTATACAGCCCTCGACAGAGAATAGTGTTTTGCTTGGCGTCTTAATTCTATATGGCAAAAATGTAAACAAGAAATGTGAGCTCGAATCTGTCCATGATCTGTATCATGCTATCAACACCCCGGATCTTTGGTTGACATCGCTTACGGAATCTGAACAAATAACAGCCTCAGAACAAATGGCCACGTTGTCAAGAGTGATAGCAATGATAACAAAAAAATCTGTAATATTGAAGTAATATGCTATCCAAGAGGAAATGAGCATGGGGGAAATATGTTTAAAAGCATATTCGCGTTGTTTATGTAATCTCTTCCACATTCAAACGATGAGACCACTCCCCAACGATACTATTTCTGGCGTTTGCGAGTGCAACCACCTAAATGGCATCGCGGCATGAGTGCCATCAGAGGCACTTTCATAAGCATCAAACACTCCAGAAATTCCCTGATTTCAGGGGATTTCCGGGCTGTTTTTGCATCAGTCTCGCAAGAGTCTTAGATCCCGCATGCGGCAGCAGCGGCATGTTTGTCCAAACCGGCGATTTCGTCCACCGCGCGGGCACGATCGCCAACAACGCCATGACCTTCTACGGTCAGGAAAAAACGCCGTACAACGCCAAGCTCTGCCTGATGAACATGGCGGTTCACGGCCTTTCCGGCGTCATCCACTCCGGCGACGAAGCCAACACCTTTTACCACGACGCGCATAACCTCTGCGGGCAATGCGATTATGTCATGGCCAACCCGCCGTTCAATGTCGATAAAGTCAAGGCGGAATCCACAAGCAGCGCGGGGCGTCTGCCCTTCGGTTTACCCGGCATCAATAAAAACAAGGAAATCGGAAATGCCAACTATCTCTGGATTTCCTACTTTTACGCCTATCGTGGGTTTCGTCAACGGGCTTCCGCTGCTGTTTGTCGAGCTGAAAAAGCACGACGTCGATGTAGAGAATGCCTATACGGATAACTATCAGGATTATCTGGATACCATCCCGCAGCTCTTCTATTACAACGCTTTTGTGATGCTGAGCAACGGCGTAGACGCCAAAATCGGCACGTTGGGCAGTAAATATGCGTTTTTCCACGAGTGGAAGCGTCTCAAAGAGGATGAGGTCGGCTGTGTTGCGCTGGAAACCATGCTGCGTGGCGTCTGCCGAAAGGAGAATTTCCTCGATCTGTTTGAAAATTTCATTCTGTTCGATCATTCGGAGGGAAAGACGGTCAAAATTCTTGCGCGAAACCATCAATATCTGGGCGTCAACGAGGCCGTAAAAGCCTATCATGCACGTAAATTGAAGGATGGCAGGCTGGGCGTGTTTTAGCATACGCAGGGCTCAGGCAAGAGCTATTCGATGGTCTTTCTGGCGCAGAAGATTCGGCGGAAATTTGAGGGGTCGCCAACATTCGTCATCCTGACCGACCGAGACGAGCTGAATAAACAAATCAGCGACACGTTTGAAAACTGCGGATTGCTGGGCAGCAAGGCGTCACAATTCATCGCCTCCAGCGGCGAGGATTTGATGGCCAAGCTCAGGGGCAACCCGAGCTTTATTTTCACATTGATTCAAAAATTCAATCATTCGGATGTGCAGCCGATTTTTCGGTACCGTCAAGTATTATGCGCAAATTCGTTTACAAGTCTGGCAGAACAAAGTCTGCACAAGGCAGGGAACCTGCCCTTGATTATCCAATAGCAGAAGGCAGAGAGCGCGTCAAGGGCGGCGAAGCCGCTTGCGAAGCCCTTGACGTGAGCTCTGTTTTCTGCTATCAGCCAGCCATGTCTTCCTGCATCTCAAGGTGCTTCATGTTCATGTACTTCTTGCCGCCCCATTGGGTTCCGGCGACATGACGCAATCTGGCACAAACCAGCATGAGTGCGGAGTTGCCATCGGGGAAAGTCCCTACAACGCGCGTTCTGCGCCGGATCTCCCGATTCAGACGCTCAATGACGTTGTTGGTACGAATTTTCTGCCAGTGCTCGGACGGAAAATCCATATACGTCAGCGTCTCTTCCACGCTGTCACAGACCTTTTTCGCTGCTTCTTTCAACTTCATGCTCCGGAGTTCCTCGGCAACAGCTTCTGCCTTTTTCCGGGCAGCTTCTTTGTTCTCCTGCGCATGAATCGCCTTTAGCATCAGCGCGACATTTCTGACCTTTGTCCTCGGTACCACAGAAAACACATTGCGATAAAAGTGAACAACGCAGCGCTGATACTTAGCTTCCGGGAAGACTTCGCCGACAGCTTCGAGCATGCCAAGACACTTGTCTCCAACAATGAGCTTGACACCCTTCAATCCACGGCTGCGCAGCCATTTGAAGAACTCTTTCCAGCTTTCCTTGTCTTCCTTCAGACCTTCGGCCGCGCCGAGAACCTCGCGGTATCCGTCTTCATTAACTGCAATGGCCACAAGAACGGCTACATTCTCATATTCGCCGCCCCAGTTCCGTTTCAGATAGATGCCATCCACATACACATAGGGATACTTTCCACCTTCAAGCGGACGATTTCTCCATTGCTCAATATGCTCGTAGGCTTTCTTGTTCAGCTCGCTGATCGTTGAAGAAGAAACCTTGCAGCCCCATAGCGCTTCCGTGATATCTT
>OGDN01002664.1_pt1 | contig 21904 bp, 20 predicted proteins | sample 1570271 | NCBI WGS metagenome assembly OGDN01 (sample SAMEA4384481, study PRJEB24528) | human gut metagenome | reverse complement strand
TTCCATGGAAAGTACTGCTTCCATGTACTCATCTTCAGTTTTAGCGTTTACTAATTTGTCCATCACTTCTGGTTTCTGGAAGTTTGTTACCAGTACCTGAAGTAATTCAACATGTTCATTTCCAGCGTTTGGATCATCATGTCCACCAAGAAATCCAAGCATGAAGATGAATTTTACATCATGCTGAACATCGTTGTTTGCCATCTCGCACCATTTGATCGGATTCTTTAATCTTGTACATGCGATAAATGGTTTGATGATATTTTCTGGATCTGAATGAGGGATAGCTACCGGATAAGGTTCAACCGGAAGAGCTGTTGGATAATTTGCTTCTCTTGTTTTGATCGCATCTTTAAAAGTTCCTTTTACATATCCGAGCTCTAAAAGCTTATCTGTCATCTTGTCGAAAAATTCGTCCTGATCTTTGACTTCCCAGTCAAGCTGGATCAGTTCTCTGTAAATTGTGTCACGGTTTGCCACGATTTATCACTCTCCTTTTATTATTCCGGGCAGGTTGTTTACTTTGTCTCGTAAGCTTCGTTCCTTACCTGTTGATTTCATTATAGGACAGTATTTCTATCAATACAATTCTCATTGGGTTCAAAAAATGGAGCATTGGTTGCTCATTCCTGTGATGAGCAACCTTTTTGCTTAACGTTGCACAATTATAAAAATTTTATAAACTAATGATAAATATCGCATAAAATCAAGGTTTTTCAGGGGTATTTTTTAGATATTTTTACAATTATCTGACAATTATTTTTGATTTTTCATGGTGCAATTTGTTATTTTTGCTATTTTGCGCAATGTGTAAAAAAAAGAGAACGTTATACTTTTCAGCACTTGTAATATACTAAAAAATATAACACTCTCTTGATCTCTGATCTCGTTTTGAGCTATCGATTATGCTTCTTTTGTCTGAGCATATTCGTTTAATCTTCCAAGCAGTTCTTCTAAATCCATTCCATGAACATAAGCTGCCTGTTCAATGCTTTCACCCTGAGATGATGGGCATCCAACACATCCCATTCCAGATGCCATAAGGATTGCTGCGTAGTTTGGATCTAATGCGATTAAATCTGCGATGATCATATCTTTTGAAATTGCCATTTCGTTTATTCCTCCGTAAATATTAATAAATAGTATTTTTAGAAAACTGTCATCTTGTAACAACGTTTTCTAAAATAGTTTAGACTAACATTCATAGTATAATACATTATTATTCAAGTGTCAAAATATTTTAGTTCTCATTATTGTTAAAAATACAACAAATACAACAAAATCACTTGATATTCTTTCCTAAGTATATTAAAATAAACTTGGTCGAGCGGGTTTTGCCCGCTACTAATGATTATACTATTTATATAAGGAGGATATAACTATGGCATATGTAATTTCAGACGCTTGTATTTCTTGTGGAGCTTGCGAAGGAACTTGCCCAGCAGGAGCTATCAGCGAAGGAGACGGACAGTACGTAATCGATGCAGATACATGCATGGAATGTGGAGCTTGCGCAGACGGATGTCCAGCAGGAGCTATCAGCCAGGAATAATTTCCAGGTAACGTATATTGTTCAAACATCAAGAAAGAGATGCATTTTTATGCATCTCTTTTTTGTTCCATATATTCTCTTACCTGCTTTGATGTTGGAAGTGATTCGATCGCTCCTGGTGTAGCAATCGACAAGGCTGCTGTATAATTCGCTATGGACAGAACTTTCCCTACAGAATCATCCGTACAGATTCTTGTACAAAATGCCCCGATAAATGCATCTCCTGCTGCTCTTGGATCAACCAGTTCTACATCTTCGACTGCTTTCTTATAATAAAATCTCTCTGGTGTGTTCATGATCACACCTTTCTCACCCAGTGTCACAAGAACCGTTGGAACTCCACGTCCACGGATCACTGCCGATGCAACCCTTGCTTCGTCCAGATTAAATCTTGTCCAGTCTCTCTTCCAATCACTATGAATTTTGATCCCTGTCATTGATTTAGCCGCCTGTTCATTGACGATCAAATATGTAATATACTGCATAAATTCCTTTGATAATTTCTTTACTGGTGTCGGATTGAGTACAACATCCACCTGATGTTCATACGCATATCTCGCAACTTCTTCATTGACTTCCATCGGTATCGCATTCTGCAGGACTACCAGATCATATTTTCCTATCTCATCTTCCAGATAACGAATCTCATCTACTGTGACTGCCATGCATGCTCCTGGCACGATGATCGATCTTTTCTTTACTTTCTGTCCAGGAACTGTCTCTAGTAATACGATAGAAGAACCTGTTGGCAGTGTATCATCATATAATATCTGTTCTGTGTGTACACCTGCTTCTTTGCATACTTTGATCAGTTCTTTCCCATCCTGATCTCTTCCGATCTTGCCGATCAGTGTGACATCTGCCCCTAATCTCGCCATCTGTACCGCCTGATTCGCACCTTTGCCGCCAGGTGATTTCTGGATATCTTCTCCCATGACAGTCTGTCCTTCTTCTGGTATCACTCTTGTTTCAATCCCATGATTCATCATAAGACTTCCGACTACCAGAATCTTTGGTCGTTTGTTCATATTTGAATTCCTCACTCTATATATTAACTCTCAATTTGTTGAAATCAGAGCTCATAAACTCATTATAATATTGTCTGAATCCAAATACAATCGCAACTTATTTTTCTTTTCGTTTTCTTCGAAAAAATCTTTTTTTCTCTCTGGATGCCGCAATTTCTTCTCTTGCTTTCTGCTGATTTCTGATCAGTTCATCAAGTTTTTTAAACCGTTGCTCTTCTTCAGATTCTCGCAGTCTGAATTGATAATCAACTTCTTTTGCCACCCTGTCTGATACTTTAGAACTGATCTGATCTGCAATATAATCTTTCTGCTCAAGAATTGCCTGCCCCATGATCTTTACAAGTACTTTTTGAAACTCTCTCATCTTCTCTGACGCATCTATCTGTTTTTCTGCCGGAAATGGAATGATATTTCCGGAAAGTTTTTGCTTGATCTCCTCACTGTCTAATCCTTGATTCTTAAGATCACGAATCTGTTCAAAAGTGTGAATCTCCTTTTCTCCATAATAACGATAACCTTTTTCATTTCTTGGTATTACAAGTGAAAATTCTTCTTCCCATGTCCTAAGATTATATGTTTCAAGACCTAATTGTCTGGCCGCTTCTGATATCATACGTCTTTTTTCTCTCATATTTCCCTTCCTTTCCTCCCCTTCATTATAAGGTTTCAAAAGGATTCAAAACAAGAAAAACCGTCCTCTAAAAGATGACGGTTTCCTACATTATTCTCTTTATTTTTCGCACATTTACAGACCGAATTCATCCATCTCATCTTCATTTGATTCATTTGCGATCTGATTTAACCGGTATGCAAGTGTTGTATATCTTCGCTGTTCATTCACGTTCTGGATCATGGAAAATAACATGTTCCTGTCTCCCACGATCGTTAAACAGTTTCTTGCTCTTGTCACTCCTGTATACAAGAGATTCCTGTGAAACAGCACTCTTGGTCCGCTTAGGATCGGCATAACAACTGCAGGATATTCGCTTCCCTGTGATTTGTGGATCGTGACAGCATATGCCAGTTCTAATTCATCAAGGTTTGCATATGCATATTGAACCTCTTTTGTCTCATCAAATAATACAGTAACTTTCTCTGTATAATCATTGATCTCCGTAATGATTCCCATATCACCGTTAAAAACTCCGACACCTTTATCTACCGTAAATCCTTTGCTGTTTCGCATCTCCCACTCAAGCTGGTAATTATTCTTGATCTGCATTACTTTATCGCCTTCCCTGAACAAACCGAAAGCAATTTCTTTTTCTTTCTTCTCATCAGACGGCGGATTTAAATACTGCTGCATAACCTGATTCAACCGCTCAACACCAAGTTCACCTTTGCGCATCGGTGTCAAAATCTGAATATCATATGGCTTTGCATGAACATATCCCGGCAGTTTATCTCTGACTAAATAGACTAAAACTCCGAGTACATCCTGAATATTATTTCTCTGAAGAAAGAAGAAATCCCTGCTCTTATTATCTAATTCCACAGGTCTTCCCTGATGGATCAGATGGGCATTTCTTACGATATGACTTCCTTCTTCCTGTCGGAAGATCTGGTTTAATTCTACAACTTTAAACTGTTCGGATGCGATCAGATCTTTCAGAACATTTCCAGCCCCAATGGATGGCAGCTGGTTGGCATCTCCTACGATCACAAGTCTTGTTCCAGGAACCATTGCCTGAAGCAGCGCATTCATCAGATACAGATCCACCATGGACATCTCATCGATGATGATCACATCTGTCTCCAGTGGATTGCCCTCATTACGCTCAAACATCGTTGCGCCTTTTCTCAGATCTCGTTCTTTATCTGCTTCACCATTGATCTCCAACAGACGATGGATCGTCATGGCTTTATATCCTGTCGCTTCTGTCATACGTTTTGCCGCTCTTCCAGTTGGTGCTGCCAGTCTGATATCCAGCCCTTCATGTTCAAAATACTGGATCATTCCATTGATCGTTGTCGTTTTACCTGTTCCAGGACCTCCGGTTAAAACGACGATACTTTCCTGAGCCACCGCATGAATTGCTTCTTTCTGCTTCTCGGCAAACGTAATCTGCTCATTTTCTTCGATCATTGCGATCATTGTATCCACTTCTGAAACAGAAATATCATAATGAATGTTCAGATCAAGCAGCATTCTCGCTGTATTAATTTCCATGTGATACTGCGCTGCCGCATAGACCCTTGTTTCTTCGCCTTCTTCAATGACAATCTTACGGTCGATCATCATTTCTAATAAATGCTCCTCGATATCTTCTGGTGTTACCCCTAAAATATGAGCTGCATTCCTGCATAAAATATGCTTTGGCAAAAATACGTGTCCTTCGTTCAACGCCCTCATCAGCGTATAAAAGATTCCGGAAATGATCCTGTAATCAGAGTTGCTTCCGATCCCGACTTTCTTCGCAATCTCGTCAGCAATCTTAAATCCGACTCCTGCAATATCATCTGTCATCTTATAAGGATTTTCCTGAATGATCGTATATAAATGATCTCCATATTCCTTATAAATCTTCACCGCCAGATTATTATTGATCCCATATCCGGACAAGAACATCATTGCCTGTCGCATTTCCTGTTTCTCGCTGAATTCCACCGCGATCGCTCTTGCTTTCTTTTCACTGATTCCTCTTACTTCCGCAAGACGTTCCGGCTCTTCTTCGATCACACGGAACGTATCCATCTTAAACTTCTTCGTAATACGCTTCGCAAGCGCAGGGCCGATTCCTTTGATCGCTCCTGAACCCAGATAACGTTCCATACTGTCAATGTCATCTGGAGCTACGATCTCATATGTTCTCATCTGAAACTGTGGTCCGTGTACTGGATGATCTACATAGTCTCCATCTAATGATATGTACTCTCCTTCATTCAAGAAAGGAAACAATCCGACAACAGTTTCTTCGTCACCATCTACATCTAGACTTAATACAGTGTATCCGTTGTCTTCATTTCGAAAACGTATATGATCCACGTATCCTTTCAAATATGCCATTGTTCGTCTCTCCTTTCTTAAATAACGTGAATTAAGGCCAGGATGTACTGCCATCCTGGCCTTTTGAATCTTTAATGATTATTTTTTCTTTGTTTTCTTGTCGTCTTCTGCAAGATATTCAATGTATTTTCCTGTACCGATCGCTACAGCTGTTAATGGATCTTCTGCTGTCATTGTATTGATTCCAGTCTTTTCTTCGATCAGTTCTTCTAATCCCTGAATTAAAGATCCACCACCTGTTAAAACGATTCCACGATCAGAAATATCAGCTGCTAATTCTGGTGGAGTTCTCTCCAGTACATTGTGTACTGCGTCTACGATCTGGTATGCAGGTTCTCTTAAAGCTTCTTCTGTTTCTTCAGATGTTACAGTAACTGTCTTTGGAAGTCCTGTTACAAGGTTACGTCCACGAACGTCCATTGTAAGGTTCTCTGGGCGTTTGTATACTGTACCTACGTTGATCTTGATCTCTTCTGCTGTACGTTCTCCAATCAGTAAGTTATGTTTCTTACGCATGAAACGAACGATAGCTTCATCAAAATCATCTCCGGCTACTTTGATAGAATTGCTTACTACAACTCCACCTAAAGAGATAACAGCGATATCTGCTGTTCCTCCACCGATATCAACGATCATATTTCCACATGGTTTTGCAATGTCGATTCCTGCACCGATTGCTGCTGCAACTGGTTCTTCAATGATAGAAACGTCTCTTGCTCCTGCCTGATATGTTGCATCTTCTACTGCTTTCTTCTCAACTTCTGTAGCACCACTTGGTACACAAACGCTGATGCGAGGCTTTCTTCCAAATAAAGATTTACCAACTGTTCTGTCGATAAAATAGCTTAACATCTTCTCTGTTACTGTATAATCAGAGATAACTCCCTGACGTAATGGACGAACTGCCACGATATTTCCTGGTGTTCTTCCTAACATTAAACGTGCTTCTTCCCCGATTGCTTTGATCTTGTTTGTATTTCTGTCAAATGCCACTACGGATGGCTCTTTTAATACCACGCCTTTTCCTTTCACGTAAACTAATACGCTAGCGGTTCCTAAATCAATTCCAATATCTGTTCCTGCTGCCATAGCAAAAATTCCCCTTTCGCTTTCTCTTATCTATCATTATTATGTTATTTCTTCATTATCAGTATGCATATGTACACATACTTCTCTTATTATATACATTTCCGCAGAAAATTCAACGCTTTTTTACATATTCCGCTAAATTTCAGTAAATCTTAAGAACTTATTTTTCCCAGCGTCCAGAAGCCCCGCATGGAAGGACTAATCCATTGGATGAAACAGGTAATCCAATCTCATCTGCGACAACTTTTCCCCCGAATTTTGCTGCTACCTGAGTCTCTAACATATAAGTTAAAACTGCTGGCTGTAAACCTGTTGTATAGGAGTTTACAAGGAAGAATAATGGGTCATCGGACAGAATCTTTGTACATAGTTCAATGAATGGATAAATCTTCTCTTCGATCTTCCAGATCTCACCCTTTGGTCCTCTTCCATAAGATGGAGGGTCCATGATGATTCCGTCGTAATGATTGCCTCTTCGGATCTCTCTTTCTACAAACTTCACACAGTCATCGACTAACCAGCGGATTGGTTTTTCTCGAAGTCCTGAAAGCTGTGCATTCTCCTTCGCCCAGTTTACCATACCTTTGGATGCATCAACGTGCGTGACAGATGCTCCTGCTGCTGCCGCTGCAAGTGTTGCTCCTCCTGTATATGCAAATAAGTTTAATACTTTTACCGGACGATTTGCTTTTCTGATCTTCTCAGAGAACCAGTCCCAGTTCACTGCCTGTTCTGGGAATAATCCTGTATGTTTGAAGCTGAATGGCTGTAAGTGGAATTTTAATTCTTTGTACTGAATATCCCATGTCTTAGGAAGATCAAAGAATTCCCACTGTCCGCCGCCTTTGTGACTTCTGTGATAATGTCCATTTGGCTTCTTCCACTGTCTTAACTTCTTTGGAGTGTCCCATAGAACCTGTGGGTCTGGCCTTACCAGAAAATAATCTCCCCAGCGTTCTAATTTCTCACCGTTTGATGTATCTAAGACTTCATAGTCTTTCCATTGGTCTGCTAACCACATATTGTATATTCTCGCTTTCTGTTTCTTCTATAAAAAATATCATCTTTAAAATGTCATTTTTCGTATGCATCTACATACTTATGTTTATTATAGCCTAAAGACAATTTCTTTCGCAAGAGTTCTATATAGAAAAAAAGAACTTTCTGTACCTTTTCCATACAGAAAGTTCCCAAATTATATAATCACTATGATTTTTAAGCCTGCAGTCCCATTAAATGGTTAATAAACTGCTGTGCAGTACGTCCAGAGATTCCTCCGTGGCTTAATTCCCATTTGTTTGCTTCGAGTTTCAGTTCATCTTCACCCATGCTGATTCCAGCCTTGCGGGCAAGTTCGAAAACGATCTCGAAGTATTCTTTCTGGCTTGGTTTTGAGTAGTTAATTGTAACACCAAAACGGTTAACCAGAGATAATTTTTCCTCCATTGTATCGGATCTGTGCATTCCATTCTTGTTCTCTACATCATCTCTGTCATTCCATGTCTCTTTGATCAGATGACGGCGGTTAGATGTTGCATAGATTAAGATATTTTCTGGTTTTGTTTCAACTCCACCTTCGATGACTGCTTTTAAGAATTTATATTCAATCTCAAATTCTTCGAAAGAAAGATCATCCATGTAAATGATGAATCTGTAATTTCTGTTCTTGATCTGAGCAATTACATTAGAAAGATCTTTAAACTGATGTTTGTAGATCTCGATCATACGTAATCCCTGATCATAGTATTCGTTAACGATTGCTTTGATACTTGTGGATTTACCTGTACCACTGTCACCGAATAACAGAACGTTGTTTGCTTTTCTTCCTTCCACGAATGCTTCTGTATTCTCAACCAGTTTCTGTTTCTGGATCTCATATCCAACAAGGTCTGATAATACGACTTTATCCATGTTATTGATCGCGCGGAAGCGGATGTTGTTGTCTCCACATTCTTCGATACGGAATGCTTTGTTAAGACCGAACATACCAACTCCATATGCTTTGTAGAAATCTGTGACCATGTCAAAGAATTCATTCTCATCTTTGGCTGTCTCTAATCTCTCACTTAATGCCTGAACCTTTTCACTGACGTTCTTGTTATACATTAATTCTGGTTTACCAATTGCCTGATAATCTGAAATTCTGCTGAAGCAGTCAACTCTTAATTCATCTTCGATCTTGCTAAAATCAAAGTCAAATAATTCTTTGAATGCTTTGAAATCGCTCTTTGCAAAGTGGTTAACACTTCCTTCACTGGCTCCGACTTTCTCGCATGTGATACTGAATGGATTTTCATTTGTGATCAGTAAGTATGTTAAATAGTTGTGCCACAGATTCTTGTCAAATGCATAGTCTGTTGCAACTTCTAAGATTCTCTTTACCTGTTTAAATACTCTTGTTCTTAAAACATCTTTTGTCTGTGATCCTTCGTCCATGCAGCGGAAAATGTCACTTAACTGCATTAAGATGGATTCTTTGTCCATGTCACCGTAGATCAGTAATTTTGATACGATATTATACATCTCTTGTATTCCCCCAAACTTTCTCTTAAAATCATTCTTTTGTAACTGTTAGCAATCGTTACGTTTATTTTGGTCTTAGGTACGATTTTATACCTTTTGGTTTGTGGTTTTCAATAGTTTTGAAAGATTTTCATGTAAAACTTTATATTTTTTCTCTTTTCTCACAAAAATCGACAGTATATGATTCATATACTGCCAATTTTATTTTTCATGATCCAATTTTAAAAGTCTGTCGTGCATCGTTTTACAATATCACATGGCACTTTCAGATTCTTTTCAATCTCTTCTTTGCGTTCTAAAAGTGCGATCATATTTGCCACTGTAGAACTGCATAAAACTGCCACTTTACTATCTACCGATGTAAGTTCCGGCTCACAGCACTTCGCAAGGCTTGAGTTGTTGTATCCTGATACGGATAATTCTTCTGGAATCTTGATTCCCTTGACTTTTGCATATTTTAATACGGCGATTGCAAGTTCATCCTCTGTTGCAACTACGCTGTCAAAATCGAGATTCTGATGCATCAGCAGCATATCCCTTGCATAACGGATATCATTCTTTGTATAAAACTTAAGCTCCCCGCGAACTGGATACCCCGCATCAATGAGTGCAGCTTCATATCCTTTCATTTTCTGATTCGCACTAAAAGATTTGGAATTGTATAAGAACAAGATCTTCTTCTTTCCACGTCGGATCAATGATGAAGTCAGTTCATACGTTGCCTGATAATCATCCGCATAAGCACAATAGATATTCTCTCCTTCTAAGTGTGCATTGATCATAAATACAGGGGTCTTCTTTGCCGCTTCCTTAATATAAGCAACTTCTGCCGGATCGTCACTGTCGCCTGCATAGATAGATCCTACAAAAATCAATGTGTCGATTCTCTTAGACAGCATCAGCTTTGTATAACTTTCCCTTTCTTCTAATGAAGTTCCACTGCATCCTAAAATGCATCCATATCCATAATGATGCAGATGCTTCTCAAGATAAGAAACAGATCTTGCCATATAATCATCTGCGATCTCTGGGCAGATGATACCGATCGTCTTGGCAGAATCCAATCCAAGACCTCTTGCAAACATATTTGGTGTGTAACTTTCCTGTTCCATAACTGCCATGACTTTTTGTTTTGTCTTTTCACTTACTTTCGGACTTCCATTGATGACGCGTGAAACAGTTGCAATTGATACTCCTGACAGTTTGGCAATATCATAAATATTAATTGTCTTTCCCTCATTTCGTTTTGATAATTTTAAGTATATCACATATTCTAATGCATGGTCAGAAACGCTGCATCCGTGGTCTGCAAAGTAGTCAAGACGGATATTTAATGCTTCTTTTAAGTCTTCGAATGTTTTGATCTCTACACCACTTACTTTAGAAAGCTGTGCGATATAATCTGCGTATTCTGGTTTTTCAAGATTCATTGCCTTGTCAGGTCTCCATGCTGGTAATACCTGTACTTCGAATGTATCATCTGCAGCTAACACTTCATGCCATTTTAAGTCATCCACTGGATCATCGGTTGTACAGATTAATTTTACATTAGACTGACGGATTAAGTTTCTTACAGATATTCCGTCTTCTTTTAATTTTTCATTGCACAGATTCCATACTTCTTCTGCTGTATCTCCATTTAGCACTCCATGATATCCAAAATATCTCTGCAGCTCTAAATGACTCCAATGATACAGTGGGTTTCCGATCGCAAGTTCTAGTGTCTCTGCCCATTTCTGGAATTTTTCACAGTCTGTGGCTGCTCCTGTGATGTAATATTCATCCACGCCATTTGATCTCATCTGTCTCCATTTGTAGTGGTCTCCACCTAACCATACCTGTGTGATATTCTCAAATTTGCGGTCTTCTGCGATCTCCTGTGGATTGATGTGGCAGTGGTAATCTACGATTGGCATTTTATCTGCGTATTCGTGAAATTGGTGCTTCCGTTCGTGCTTCTAGTGTTATCTATGACAGAGCAGATTCCGCCATCACAAAAGCATCTGCAGACGAATTTGATTTCGACGCTGTTTTTGCAGATGCTGACCTCTTCCATGTATCTGGTATCACACCTGTACTAAGTGAGAGTGCACGTGATATCACATTTGCAGCTTTAAAATCTGCAAAAGAACATGGAGTATGTATCTCCTTTGACTTAAACTACCGTGCCAAATTATGGACAGAAGATGTCGAAGGAAAACAGGCAATGCTTCGTGAAATGATCGAATATGCAGATATCTGCTTCGGAAATGCAAGAGATGCTGCTAAATGTTTAGGTTACAGCGAGGATGGAATTGATTTTATCAATGGGGATTATACGATCTGCGTTGATGAAACACATATGTCAAATGTTGTGAAAGCTTATAACCTGAAATACCTTGTAACTACGTTAAGAAACAGTATCAGTGCTTCTGATAACGGCTGGTCTGCTGCTGTATGCGATGGTAACACCCTCTATCGTGGAAAACAGTATGACCTTCACATCGTAGACCGTGTCGGTGGTGGTGATTCCTTTGCTTCTGGTTTCTTACATGGTATCACATCCGGTATGAGCATGGAAAAATCTCTGGAATTCGCGATCGCTGCCGCTGCCATCAAACATACGATTCCTGGAGATATCAACTACATCAAAGAAGATGAGGTTTTAGCTTTAATGGACAGCGACGGAAGCGGCCGTGTCCAGAGATAGTATATATTAATTGCTACTTGTAATATATGCTTGTTTAACATAGTTTCTCAAATATCCAAAAACTAAATTCATATAACGAACACCGGCCCAGGGTTTTGAAACTCCCCCTGGACCGGTGTTTTTATACATTGCTATGCTAAAACTTTTATCAATCTAAATACCTGCTCTACCGTATCTGTCAGATTCTCCTGAGCATTTTTCTTCTTCATTGCCTCTTCCAAAGACACCGCTGATCGAACAATTGGAAAATATGCATCAATTCCTGCTTCATTGCAAGCAGTTGCACCTTTTGTAACCGCACCTGAGAATCCCAAAACTAACTTTCCATATTTCTTTGCAAGTTTCGTTACTCCGATCGGTGCTTTCCCCATCGCTGTCTGAGCATCCAGGCAGCCTTCTCCTGTGATCACGATATCTGCATCTTTAATCTCTTCTTCTAGTTTCGTTTCATTTAAGATCAAGTCTACACCTGATTTTAAGGTTGCATTTGTAAATGTTAAAAATGCAAATCCTAAACCGCCTGCTGCACCTGTTCCGGGTTTGTTGGCATCTGCTTTTATAAAGCTTTGTTTTGCGATCTTTGCATAGTCTGCTAACCACTGGTCCATATCTTGTACCATCTGCTTCGTAGCACCTTTTTGCGGCCCAAAGATTGCACTGCATCCTTCTTCTCCACATAGTGGGTTTGTTACATCACAGGCGATATGGAATTCGCAGTCTTTTAATTCTGAGATTACGTTGTCATCTTTAATCTGTACTAAGTCTTTTAGACCAATTGAACCGTGATTAATCTGGTTTCCATCTTTATCTAAAAAATCATATCCTAATGCCTGCAGCATTCCGACACCACCATCATTTGTCGCACTTCCGCCGATTCCCATAATGAAACGCCTGCAGCCTTTATAAATCGCATCAGCGATCATCTGACCGACTCCGTAAGTTGTTGTGTATAACGGATTTCGTTCCTTATCTATTACCTGAGTAATTCCTGCTGCCTGTGACATTTCCATGATAGCTGTGTTTGTTTCTTCCATATCTGGATTTGTTGGACAGATAATTCCGTATTTCGCTAACACTGGCTTTCCTGCCGGACCCGTAACTTTGATAAATTCCATGTTGCCGCCCATGCCATCTACCAAGGCATCGACTGTTCCTTCTCCGCCGTCTGCGAGAGGTTTTATGACTACTTCTGCTTCTTTCTCAACTCTTTTGATTCCTTTTTCAATTGCTTGCGCCGCCTGAATTGATGTCAGACTTCCTTTAAATGAATCAATCGAAATCACTACCTTCATCACAAAACCTCCGTTTACTTTCCTTTGTATCTTGTCGAATTATTTTCCACATTTTAATACCAATTTTCTCAGACAATCCACAGGAATCATCGTCATTGATAACAAGACTGTGACAATCCATCCTTCTGCCCCAAATGGCACACAGCTGAACATATTTCCAATCCAGTCAAAGACAGGGAATGGGATCATTCCTGCATTTACGATAATGATCTGTACCAGCATGATAATAAAGAACACTTTTAAGAAATCAGGATTTTCCTTAAATCCTTTAAAGATTGCAAACCTGTCATCCCTGACATTAAATCCATTAAACAACGCACTAAAGATAAATAATACAAAATACGCTGTTAAATGTTCGGCCTCATTGTCAAATACATGACTGATCACTGGAAGTTTCAAGAATAAGAAACTTAAGATCACCAGCCATAATCCTGAGAATCCGATCTGTATCATCATATCTTTGCTGATAATGCTTTCATCGCGCTTTCTAGGTGCCTCTTTCATGTATTTATGAAGTGCCGGCTCATTTCCAAGCATCATGGCTCCAAGACCATCCATAACGAGATTTACAAATAGTAAATGAGTCACTTTCAAAGGTTCTTCCACTCCGAAAAATGGTGCAACCGCACTGACAACAACGGCTACCACATTGATCACTAACTGGAACTTGCAGAACTTCAAAATATTATGATAGATCGTTCTGCCATACCATATCGCATCTTTGATAGATGAGAAATTATCATCCAAAATTACGATCTTACCAGCTTCTTTCGCAGCTTCCGTTCCACTTCCCATCGCAAATCCGACATCAGCTCGTTTCAAAGCTGGGGAATCATTAACACCGTCACCTGTCATACCTACGACAAGGTTCATTTCCTGACACAGTCGTACCATTCTTGACTTATCGGTCGGCAATGCTCTGGCAATGACTCGAATCTCTGGCAGGATTGCCTTGACTTCATCATCACCCATCTGATTTAACTGCGCAGAAGATAATGCTCTGTCAGATTCATTCTTTAACAATCCAGCATCTTTTGCGATCGCTACTGCCGTCTCCAAGCGGTCTCCCGTGATCATAACAACCTGAATTCCAGCTTCCTGTACTTCTCTGATCGCATCTTTCGCTGATGGTCTGACATCATCCCTGATCGCAACCAGCCCGATGATCACAAGATCGTCATTGATCTGATTCTTTACAAGTTCTTTCTCTGAATATCCAAATGCAAGAACACGCATAGCTTTTGCTGCCAATGCATCAATTTTCGCATTTAATGCTTTATGATTAATCTCTTTGATCTCACCATCAGCATCCAGATATTTTGTTGCTTTCGCAAGTAAACGTTCTGGCGCACCTTTATAGAAAGTTTTTCCTAACGCTTCAATTCTTGCCTGACTAAATTTATTCGATGAATTAAATCCCTGATGAGCACCAACCTTACATTCTTTATTCTCATCTAACATATAAAATGTTTCTTCTCCAATAAATTTGAGAAGTGCCTGATCGGTCGCATTTCCACCAATGACTTTATGATATACGTCAAACATTGCCTGTGTATTTTTCCCGATCGCAAGGTCTAACAATCCTTTGACTTTCCCATGATGTTTTAATTCATTTTCTGGAATTGAAGCTCCATCTGCTGTAAAGAAATCAACGACTTCCAATTCTCCTTTTGTGATTGTTCCTGTCTTATCACTAAATAAGATATTTAAAGACCCAGCCGTCTCGATTCCCTCTGCTTTACGGACCAATACGTTATGATCTAACATCTTACTTGTATTCTGCATTAAAACAAGCGAGATCATCAAAGGAAGCCCTTCTGGAACCGCACAGACGATAATTACAACCGCAAGAGACACCGCATCGATCAAATCCTGAACAACCTTCGCCGCTCCCATAGAAAAATATGCCTGAAAACCACCAGCCATCAAAATAAAATATCCAAAGTACAATACTGCGATCACAATCGCACCAATATAACCAAACTTAGAAATCTGATCTGCAAGCTTGGAAAGTTTGACTTTCAATGGAGAATCCGGTTCCTCTTCCTGCATCTCCTCAGCCATCTTACCCATCATCGTACGAAGTCCAACTCTCTGGACATCCATCACACCTTCACCATCAAAGATCACAGCCCCACGGAACAAAGAATACGAATCCACAAACGTATCTCCCGTGATCTCCTCCGCAAGATAAACATTCTCTCCGGCTGCCTTCTTCTCACACTCCTCTGCCTCTCCATTTAAAGCAGAGTTATTGACTCTCAACAGTCCCTCATGCAAAACACCATCCGCAGGAATCTTATCCCCAGACTGTAATAAAACCTGATCACCGACAACGACATCATCAACATCGATCACCGCAACCACACCGTTTCTGTGTACCTTACACTGATCCTTCTTCGTACTCTCCTTAAGTTCCCGGTACTTCGTATCACTGGCAACCCCAGTCTTCGCCGTAACAAACGCCACGATCAAAACCGCCACGATCGTACCCGCCGGTTCATAAATCTGTGCATACCCAAAGAAAAACATCACGATCATCAAAGCCGCGATCGCAAGCAAGATCCGGATCATCGGATCCTGAAACGTTTCTTTAAACTCCTGCCAAAACGTCGTAGGTTCTGAATCTGGAATCTCATTGGAACCAAACTTCGCTCTCGATTCCTTTACTTCTTTATCTGTAAGCCCTTTTATCATGTCGCTCCTCCTAATCAAATAGCTCGTCAAATTGACTTTCAATTTTCTTTAGTATAACAGAAAATCAAAAGAATGAAACATTTTTGTAACATTTTAGCTATTTTTTTGCAGAAGAGACATCATCGAAATTTCCTATGATATAAGAAAGAATCCTGCTTTGCAGCAAAAAAAATGGGCTGCTTCTGCAGCCCAATCTAATGAAAAGAGAGGATTAAAATATATATGAAAAACTATGTCTTAAGTATACCAAAATCCCCACTCCATTCAATATTCTAAATCTAAACAATTCTAAAGAAAATATAAACTTCTATAAAGAGAAAATTATCCACAGTCGGATTTAGATTATACTTTATCTATCAACACTTTCTTCTCACAACCCAACACATACATCAAAACTTCAGCCCAAGAACAACCTTCAGAAGCTTCATATAAACTATCTGGAGACCGTATGAGCCCGTCGGCACTTAATGAGCAGTGATGATTTATCATCGCTGTCGAATTTAGTGTCCGCTACGTGCGAATCCGAGCGAGAGCGCGTCACCAGATAGTTTATATGAAGCGGTCACCAGCTACCGCCTCCTCCGCCTCCGAAGCCGCCTCCAGAAAATCCTCCGCCACCAGAGAATCCTCCAGATCCACCATCACTGGAAGGTTCCACGATCGTCAGATTCTCAGACACAACATGATCCATATAATGTCCCATCATATAATAATGGAAATAAGGATCGCTGCCTCCATAGACATACCAGTCTGGTGCAGGAAGCTTTAATGCATCCAGTTTCTTCGCATAAAGATCGAACAATCCAAACACCATGGAATATGGCAAAATATGATAAAACATATCTGGCTGGTCTTTTGCCAGTACTTTCATTCGATCTAATTCCGCCGTCTCAATAAAGTCACGAAGTCCTGCAAGATATCCCATCCATTCTACGCACTGATGGGTTCTTTTCTTCATAAAGGCAGTCAGGATCACTCCGATAAATGATACCGCTACAATGACAAGGTACGCACCAAAGAAATCAAATAATTCGCCTCTCTGTATCTTCACATAATAATACAATCCATAGAAAATAAATCCTAAAACAGAAAGTAATGCGGAAGCAATCAGCAGTCCAGTTCTTGCTCCTTTTGAAATAGCATACCATTTATCTACACTGTGGCATGCAAGGAACATTCCGACAAAGTATAAGATCCATGCCATCAATGGAAGGATCAGATTTAAGATTCCATCCGGGCTGTACAGCATCATAACAAATGCAAATAAACAGATTGGAGTCTGCATCAATACAAATGATACGATCCTTGCAGATTTTGAGGCAGTTGTATAAATATTTTTCTTATACTCATACTTAATATCATCTTTCACAATCGCAACTGTATCTGCAAATTTATACTGCAACGAAGATGCTTTCACTTTATCCTTCTTCTTAAATAAGGCTTCAAACATTCTTCTCTGATATATTGGCTCTGATTCAGGAATATCTTTGAGTTTGATAAACTCCATATCCTCTTTGCCCTTTTCTTTCATCTTCAGATATCCCTTATCTGCCCAGTAAAGAATCAACGAAATAACATCTTTATCATCTACAGCTCCATCTATGACATATCCGACAACCGCACTGTCCATTCCTTCTGGCGGCTGGTATTGGATAGATGGGATGATCTTTTCATCACGACCAAACTTGATAAATAAGACAGCTGTGATCAGAAGAATTCCGATCGTGATCACAAAGATAAATCCACCTGCTCCGATTTCATGTCTTTCCGTAAAATATCCTTCTCCAAGATCACTATAGCATGTCAATCCATTTTTAAATGGCAAAGCCTTCTTTAATGTTCCTGTGATCTGAGCGTTCTTCTCGTCATATTTTAAAGTCAGCACATCCTCTGCATTCTTTGATTCACCATAACGTCCATAGAAAAAATTCACACTTTTAAGATCTGTTTTCTTTGGAAAATGAATCGTAAATGTACTTCCTTTCGGTATGTTATTTCTCCAGAGTGTTGGGAAAATATTGTAATATAAATAATCAAATGTATCTCCCTGATACTGTGGTGTCAGCTGATACGTGAATTTATAATTTCCTTTGCTTACCGTATAATCCTCGGAACCAAACTGCAATACTTCACTATTGCCGTCAGAGTCTTCTTGTAAATCTGTATTACTGTCATTTGCTAACAGCTCAAAATCTGCATAATAAAGCAGTTTTTTCTGGTCTCCATTCTTATCAATTGTTGTTACATTTCCCTTGTATGGAATATAGCGGTAAATTCCATGTCTTGGATTGACAAATTTTACTTTGATATTCTCGGTTACTGTATAACTTCCATCTTCTCCGACTTTGACATCAACATCAAATTTCTTTGTCTGCATATTAGAGTCATATGTGACTTCGTCATCAGCAAACACATTATTTCCTGTCCCCATAAAAATCATGGCAGCCATCATGACTGCCATTATGGTACAGGTGATCCACTTTTTCATAGTGCCTTCCCCCTGTCCGACTGTTAGAATTTTACCTGTACATTTTCTCGTTCGGATTCATTGGAAACCTCAAATAATGGTTTTCTCTTAAATCCAAAGATTCCTGCTATGATGTTACCAGGGAATAATTCTGTCTTTGTATTATAGCGGTTTACGACTCCGTTATAATATCTTCTGGAACCTGCGATCTCTTCCTCTAATCTCTGTAACTGATCCTGAAGTTTGTTAAAGTTCTCATTCGCCTTTAACTCCGGATAGCTTTCAGATACTGCAAATAAGGATCTCAATGCTCCTGATAATACATTCTCCTGTTTGATCTTATCATCCATGCTTGTTGCCGTCATTGCATGATTCCTTGCTGCAACAACTCTCTCTAATGTCTCTGATTCATGTTTTGCATAACCTTTGACTGTCTCCACATAGTTTGGAATCAGGTCGTAACGTTTCTTTAATGAAACGTCCATTGCTGAAAATGCCTCTTCTGTCTTATTTCTTAATGTTACAAATCCATTGTATGAACTGATCAGCCATATCACAATGATAAGCACGATCACTCCGATTACGATCATTGGTATCATAAGCTCGCCCCTTTCTTATTTTGGCTTGTTTTCTCTATCATACGTTATTCTATGACAAACTGCAACAATGAAATTCCAATCTGAAATAATCTAATTTTTCTAACTAAAACAATCCAAAAAATTCTCTTTGCAGCCTATCATAATAATAAATATTATCGGATAATATCTCATCTGTTTTCAACATTTTATTTGACTCTTCGATAATATCCAGCAGATTTTCACAGCTTAGACTTCCCTGATCCAGCAAGATAATACATTCATGAATGCTTGTTGGAAGTAAATAAAGGTTATCGTGATATTTGCAGGCAAAATTGTATAATAAGTTCTCATAACAGATCACCGCCGAACCATATCTTTGTACATCATTTGACAGAAGAAATACCGGTTCATCATCTGTATGCCCAATGATCTTTTTATCTGCTGGCTCAATTCTTTCTGGAAGTAATCTTGGCGTATTCTTTTTTGCCATTTCCCATAACTGATCTGTAGTCCATCCATGATATGATGCCTGTCTCACATCAATTGGATGCACTGTATATCTATCTGCATCTAAAATTCCAAATACTACCGCCATATCTTCAAATATCATATATGGTCTGTCTTTTAATTGATCCTGCCTTGACTTAAAATCTGTCAGATAATAAATGATCCTTCCTGTCTCTGTTTGCATTCCTTCCTCTTTCTTTCTCGTTATTCTCCTGTTTTCCTATCTATCATAACATTTACTATAGCTATCAGCAACATTTTAGAGCAAGACTGTCACTGTAGGATAGTGGTTTTTCATAGCTGTCGGTAATAGTATTTTTTTATGGAGGTATTTTATGAAAATCGACTTAAAAGAATTAGGAAAACGTATCAAACTCATACGCAAAGGGCAGGACCTTACGCAAGAAATGTTAGCCGAGAAAGCTGGTGTCAGCCAGCATTATATCTATGAAATTGAAGCTGGAAGGAAGGCTATGTCCATTCATAGTTTTGCATCTTTAACTTGCGCCTTGGATGTTTCTGCTGATTATCTTTTATTTGGAGATGAACCGCAGCTGCTGGATGTCGATACTCCTTCATCTCATAATCAATTAATGGAAATTGCTGCTGAATTGAATCCGTCACAGAGAGATCATGTATTGGAGATTCTGGAAGTGATGGTTCCTTATATAAAGAATTAGATTTATACAAGAATAAAAAAATTGTGTCGGAATTTTATAAATCCCGGCACAATTTTTATTTAAACTATTCTTTACTTATTGATCTTTACCTTCTTAGCACTGCTCCATCCAGAGTAATATGTGTTTCCAAGTTTCTTGTATGTACGGATGCGTACATAATATGTCTTTTTCTTCTTCAGACTCTTAATCGTATAACTTGTTGTCTTATTTTTACTGATTGTTTTTGTTTTGCATTCTTTTTTGAATTTCTTATCTGTTGCATACTGAATCTGATATCCAGTTCCTGAAGTATTCTTCTTCCATTTTAATGCAATCTTCTTACCTTTTGCATTTTTAGCACTCTTGAATGAAGTTTTCTTTACGGTAAATTTCTTTACAGTGTATGTTTTACTATATGATTTGAAATACTTACCATTTCGATAAAGTGTTGCTTTAATTGTTAATTTTCCAGATTTCTTAGGTACGATAATACGATTTGGGCATCCACCGCCTGCACCAATACCGATTGACAGCTCACTGTTTTTAAGATTTTTCTCTACTTCTGTGGCTGTTAAAGTTTTTCCATTCAATTTGCATTCGATCTTGTAGAATGTCTGTCTCTTCGAACCACTTCCATTACCAAAATCCCATCCAAAATCCGCACCATTCAGGCTGAACCAATAACTGTCTCCTGCTTTTAATGTTGTTCCTTTTCCTGCTTCTGTGTTATTTCCAACAAAATGTCTGTATGATAAAGATAAGTTGCAGTTTTTCACATTCACTGTCTGATCTGTAGATGCAACTTCAAAATCACCATTCCCATCATCATCATGTACATAAGCAGTAATTGTTAATCCACCATTGGACACTAATTTACTTGTTTTGCTTGAAGGAATTGTATAGAGTGAACCATAAGTTGCTTCTTTCTGTCCAGCTGCATTTTTAATATTTAATGCTTTTGAACTCCAGCGATAAGTAATAGCACTGCTCTTATAACCATTCAAAGATAAACCTGCTTTTAAAGTAATATTTGATTTTGGTAAAATGTTAATTCCATATCCATCAAAAAAGTTCATATTAAATTCTGAATCTACTTGTGAATAAGATACGATCTTACCAGCTTTTACTTTCAATGCTACAAAATATGGTTCTATATCATCTGCCCAGTCTTTCCAAACACCGTACATTGTAATTGAACCATCAGAATTCTGTTCTTCGCCTAAGGAATAACTCAGTAAACTATCACCTGCTCCTGCATTGACTGTAACTGTACCTTCTCCATCATAGGTAAAAGCAGGCCCCTGTGCAATGGATAATAATACATCTTTTGAATAAGTTTTACTTCCCTGGAAATTTACACTCATGGACTCGCAAAACTCATTTGCAGGTATTTCTGTCTTTCCTTCAGAATAATACTTTAAGGCTGTATAATATGCCGCTGTTGCATCATCTACAGTTTCTTTTCCTTTCCCAAAATTCTCCTCTGAATTTCCTGACAACATAACTGACATCATCAGGTTTTTAAAGACTGTCTGATTATCTTCAGCTGCTGATACATCTTTTGCTGACATTACAGATGGCACGATAATTGTTGTTACTGCCAATACAAGTGAAAGCACTATAGCAGCAATTTTTTGTTTTAAGACTTTTTCTTTCTTCATACTTTTCTCCTTTCTATAATTAGATACATACAGTATATCATAATTTTTTCCTTTTTACACTCCCAATCATATTAATATTGAATAAATATAACTTATAATAAACCTGAATTATTCATGAGCAAATAAATTTGCTCATGGTGTGTAATTGTTTTTGG
>OGDN01002640.1_pt1 | contig 22105 bp, 23 predicted proteins | sample 1570271 | NCBI WGS metagenome assembly OGDN01 (sample SAMEA4384481, study PRJEB24528) | human gut metagenome | reverse complement strand
TGATCTCGAGGGAAATCTGAATGAATCCTCCGTAGAAAATGCACTGGCAACCATGCATGAATGTGCCAGCAATCTGAAAGTATTAGGTAACTTTGAAACAAAATAATGTGATGGAGAGTGACATGAAAAAAGGACAGATCGTAGAAGGAATTGTAGAGCACGTGGACTTCCCCAATAAGGGAGTTGTGCTGATTGAAGAAACAAATGAAGCAGGAGAGTGCGAGACTCACCGTGTTGAGGTAAAGGGCGTGATCCCGGGGCAGAAGGTGCGTGTATCGATCAAGAAAGCAAGAAAAGGAAAAGCAAAGGGAATCCTGCGGGAGGTAACAGAGCGCTCTGCGATTGAAACGGCAAAACCGGAGTGTCCGCATTTTGGGACATGTGGTGGTTGCAGTTATCAGACAATTCCATATGACAAACAGCTTGAATTAAAGAAAAATCAGGTGCTTGATCTGCTGCATCCGGTATGTGACGAAATATCTGATTTTGTTTTTGATGGAATTTTATCCAGCCCGAAGCAGTGGGAATACCGCAATAAAATGGAATTTTCCTTTGGCGATGAGGTGAAGGACGGACCATTAACGCTTGGTCTCCACAAAAAGGGCAGCTTTTACGATATCATTCATGTCAATGGATGCCGCATCGTGCATCCGGACTTCCGGCTGATTCTGGATACGGTTCGTGATTACTGTGCTGACAACCAGATTCCATATTACCGCAAAAACAGCCATGAGGGTGTTCTACGCCATCTGCTTGTGCGCCGATCCGAATCAACAGGAGAGCTTTTAGTAGCCCTCGTCACCTCCTCCCAGTATGAGGACGTCGTGATGGAGGAGCATCTGAACAAACTCTCAGAGCTTCTTCAGAAGCAGTCTCTGGAAGGAACCCTGACCGGATTTCTCCATATCATCAATGACAGTCTCGGCGATGTCGTCAAAAGTGACGAAACGCATATCATTTACGGAAAAGACTGGTTCATGGAGACCGTTCTCGGGCTCCAATTCCGGATCACACCATTTTCCTTTTTCCAGACGAATACAAAGGGCGCAGAGGTTCTCTATCAGCGTGCGAGAGATTACGTGCTGACAGGTGCGACACAGACAAATGCATCTGCCGATACTTCCGCGGATACTTTCTCAGACAAGGCGGCTCAGACGGAAGATCCGGGAAAAACTCCGTCGAACACTTTGTCCAATGCTCTGTCCGGAAAAACGGTCTTTGATCTGTACAGCGGAACAGGAACGATCGCCCAGATCATTGCCCCGGTAGCAGGTCATGTGATCGGCGTGGAGATCGTCGAGGAGGCCGTAGAGGCGGCCAAGGAAAATGCGGCACTTAACGGACTATCCAACTGCGACTTTATTGCCGGGGATGTCTTAAAGGTCATCGACGAGATTGAGGAAAAGCCGGATTACATTGTGTTAGATCCGCCGCGTGACGGAATCCATCCGAAGGCACTTAAGAAGATCATCGACTACGGCGTGCCGGAGATCGTGTATATCTCATGTAAGCCGACGAGTCTGGCGAGAGATCTGGTGGTGCTGCAGGAGAGCGGATACCGGGTGGAGAGAGTGAGCTGCGTGGATTTATTTTGCTCGACGGTGCATGTGGAGACGGTCTGCCTTCTGTCAAGAAAAGCCCAATAAATCAAAGGTTTCAGCAATTTTTGGAGAAAAATAGATGTGTATTTCTGTTTTCTAAGAGTGGCTATGAGAAAATTGATTTACCTAGGGGATAACGATTTGATAGATAAAAATTATCTTTTAGCGTAAGGTTATTGTTTAGCGAAAGTAGAAAAATGAAAATAAATTGTGAAAGGTCTATTCTATATGAAAATAATATTGGCGCATGGATAAACATAATGTAGGAATTGTTAGGAAAAGTGTGCAAATTCAAAGGTGGCAGTTATTACGATTGCTGCCTTTGAATTTGTTTTTATTTTATTTAAGATAATGTCGTCTATCTGAAAGAATAATATCAACATGGGCATTAGGCATTGCGATAAAAGGAGGGGAACTGTTAGAAATCGGATTTCATATTGAATAGCAAATTAAAGTATTAGTTGGTTGTGATAAAAATAGATGTAATTTAGAAATAAATTTATGTTGACTTTTATGTCCTTTAGAGTGATAAATAACAGTGCAATTTATTTGTTAACGGGGTTACAAATATTAAATTCCTGAATTAAAGAAATAGGTTGTTTCCTTGCGATCGCCAAGAGAGATAGGTATAATGTAACATGTGTGTTTACAGAAAGGAAGTGTAAAATGACAGAAAAAAATGTATTAAGTCTATTTACTTCTGCTGGCATTGGAGAACTTGGTGTTAAAGCAGCAGGTTTATCTATTTTAGTAAGTAATGAAATTGTTCAGAATCGTTGCGAGTTATATTCAGAAAATTACCCTGATGTGAAGTGCATTTGTGGAGATATATGGGAGAAAGAGAATGAAATAATAGAAAGTTGGAATGAGCTGACAAAGGGAGTCCCATTTCTAATATATGCGACACCCCCATGTCAGGGGATGTCATCAATCGGAGCTGGAAAATTGCTAAGTGAAATAAAAAAAGGAAATAGAAAACCGGGAGATCCTAGGAATCGTTTAATTATTCCTACATTGCACATAGTGAAAAAATTGAAACCGGAATGGTTGCTTCTGGAAAACGTTCCGACTATGAATAATACTGTAATTGAAGATGAGAATGGAAATTATGTAAATATAATTGAATATATACATCAACAGTTGGGTGAAGAATATGTGGGACGAGCAGAAGTCGTGAATTGTTCTGACTATGGTATTGCACAGATGCGAAGAAGGCTAATTACAATTTTTACACGAAATAGAAAAGGAAAGATGTATTATAGAGAAAATGGAAGTTTTTTGCCTCCAATTACACATACTGAAGATGGTAGAGATGGGACCTTTGTGTGGCCAACGGTTAGAGATGTATTGGAAAACTTGCCACCGTTAGATGCGGTAAAAGGAAAGAACATGAGGAAAGATTATCATCCTTGGCACTTTTGTCAAGTGATGTCACCAGAAAAACATTGGTGGATGGAAAACACACCGGAAGGAAATACGGCATATAATAATCAATGTGTTAATCCAAATTGTGGATATAACGGAAATAGATTACATGGAAGTAATATGGAAGATGGAACACATACATCCAATAAAGATACACCAATTTACTGTGAAAAGTGTGGAGAACTTCTTCCAAGACCAACAGTTGTTGATAAGAAAACTGGAAAAAGACGCTTAATTAGTGGATATAATACTGCATATGCAAGAATGGAATGGGACAGGCCTGCACCAACTTTAACACAAAATTTTATTTATGAATCATCCGATAAAAGAGTACATCCAAGTCAGACAAGAGTTTTGTCGATGTATGAGGCTATGATTTTACAAACAATTGCAGAATATGAATTCAAATTTTCGATTAAAGGAAAGAATATAACTAAGAATTTATGTGCTGAAATTATTGGTGAAAGTGTTCCACCAAGAATAATAGAAATGATATGTAAAAAGATCATTCAAATCTCTGATTAAGAAGTAGCCCCTTGACACCATGTATGTAACAAGGGGCTGCTTCTTAATTGTATCCATTATATGGCTTAGTTGAACTGTGGCGGTAAGGGACTAAAGAAGAATCAAAATATAATAATGGCATTTTGTTAAGAGAAGCTGTTTTGATTACGGCTGTTTTGCCAGAGTCTCCTTCGGTATTGCTACAACTAAAATCTTCTTTGGAAAGATATCCCATTTTTACTTCCCATATGGTTACGGTATCCCAAAAATCTTCTTCACCAATATTTCGATGACCGTTTTCATCAGTAAGACAATATCTATATGTAAGATAATATCCAGGCTTGGGTTGATGCCCTTTAGGAGAGTTCTTGAGTAAAGCTGTTTTTATTTCGATTCCCGGAAGGGATTTATCAGTGGCAACAAGATCAGGATATGTATGAGGCTTGTTACGATAATATATTCCGTTACTATGTTCTGCACAGCCGGCACCAAGTAAGTTACCTACAATAGAAGAAAGATTTGCCAATTCTACTAAACTTGATAATTTTTGTGAACCACGGTTTACAAGATTCTGATCAATCATATCTAATGTTTCATAGGTGTGTTGAATACTTCCTTTTAACAGTGCAGGGGTAAATTTGATATTCGAGTCAAAATTGAAGTTTCGTTCAATTAAATATCTATCTTCAAACTTTCTCATATGAATAATCCTCCTTAAAAATTAATGGTAACAATAAGTCGAAACAGATTTCATTATATCAGAAAAAGAAGAAATAAGATATACCCAAACCTATAGGTTAATGGCAATGAAAACTTTAATTTGTATGTAGATGATATAATTATAAGTGACTGCCGTGGAAAAATATAATAGCAGTGATAATGATAATATTGACAATAGAACAAATGTTCGATATAATAGCTATAGGTTCGCTACCTAAGATTATTAATGTTAAACAGTGACAAATAGACACCAAGGTTAGGTCAGCCTGACTTTCCCTTAGCTGGCCTTCAATTGTTAAATGGAGGCGATAACATGGTTACCAAACTGGAAGTGGGCAATAAAGCTTTTATTGTAGAAAGTAATCGCATTGTCAGAGAAGTGACTGTACTGAAAAAAAGTATAGTTTTTTATACTGTTCGCTTTGTAGAAAATATATCAGGCGGTATACAACTTAGAGCAAGCAGATTTTTTGTCTCGATGAAAGACGCAGAAAGTAGTATATCTAAGAAACAAGTGCAGAAGAGAACAGGATTTTGCTCTCCGTATGATTATCTATAGAAATGGGGGATGGCATATGGGTGAACAGATTCTTAAAGTATCATGTCCTTGTTGCAAAAATGGTCGGTTATTTGATGTGATGCCAGATACCGAAGGCACTATACAGATTAAGTGTCCATGCTGTAGAAAAATAATACAGATATCATTACATAATAAAGAGATTCGTACTGAGCGAATAGGTGCATGAAAATCATAGCAACCAATGCCTGACGAAGCATTAGATACTTTCTTTTGCTTTGTCAGGTTTTTTATATTTAGCGTCTTGACAATTCCAATTACATGATGTATATTGAATTCACATGATATGTGAACAATATTAACGGTGATAGTTAATTGAGTTAAAAAGGAGAACAATATGGTAATACAGAAAGCCCTACTGGCTTTGAGTGATGTAGCCAGTTTATGTGGTACAAGTAATAGTAACGTGTCAAATTGGAGAAAAAGAGACGCAAATTTTCCAGTTCCATTTGCTGAAACATCCGCAGGACCAATTTGGAAAGCTGAAGACATTGTTGAATATTTGAGACAGAAGAATGAATATGACATTATTTCTACAGGAAATCTTGAGACAAGAACAATTTCTATTATAGGAAGAGCACGGAGTGGTAAGTCTTTTTTAATCTCTCGTCTTGTTTGGGATAGAACAGGATTTGTAAAACTGTTCTGTGGAAATAACAGTGATAAAACTGTATGCCCAATTAACATTAGAATCTCAGAGTCGGTAACATTGGAAAGCTTTGTATTTCATACGAACTTCAATTCTGTTTATGTTGATGCTGATTCAGAAACAATAGCAGCACTTAGGGAAAAGGTCACAAATCTGGTTGATCACGCATACAGTCAGGAAGATGTTGAGAAAATGCATGACATCGAAAATGTAATTAGGGAAATCCAAACTATTGAAAATGATTATCCAGATAAGAAGAAGGTGTCTGTTTACATTGATACATATCAAAAGCCGAGTTCATTTAGCAAGGATTTGTTAAGGGAATGTGGTCTGGGCAGTATTCAGATAGTTGATACACCGGGAGTTTCAGGTAATGTAGAGGCCGAACGTATTGCAAAATCTGATTTGTATATTTTTTTGATAAAACCAGATAACAGAGATGAGGCGCAAACAATCAAGAAGATAGTCACACAGGTCAAGGCAGATGTAGCAACTAGCAAAGTAGCGTTTTTGTACAAGAAGGAAGGCTTTTTCTTTACACAAAAAAAATATGATGATGCACGCATTAGTGTAAAGAATGATATGTCTGCCTTTTCAGAGCTGTTTTTGGATTTGAAAGGCAGTATTATAGCAACCGAGTTGGATATACTCGATCCGGCAGCTCATTGCATCCTTTTCCCTACGATGGATGAAGAAGATACAAGCTTACCGGAAGAACTCTTTTTACAGGACATCAAATCTAAATTTGTGGCTGCATTTTTACCAGAAGATGAACAGCGGGAGGATGAGGAGATTAAATGTATATTTGAAGAGTATGAAAACTTGGCGAGGGAGTTTGCCATTAGTATTATGAAAAATATACCACATCATACTCTTGGAAATGGTTTTTCTAACTATGATGCAGAAGATATGGAAAAGGAAAACCATGATAGGGTAATGACGAAAGATTCTTACAGACTGCACAACGATTTGAATGTGGCATATAGAAGAGAAATAAATCTCTTGGATAATTATTTTTCAGGTTTTAAAGCTGAGGAATATCCTGAGGAATGGCAGCAGAAAATCATCAAGTATATATATAAAAGATTAACTCAAAGCGTAAGAAATGACAGAGGTTTGGGTGTTGGTTCTCATCCTTGGGAAGAACGTCCGGCAAGAACCATGCTTGTTGAAGAAGCTATTATAGCTGACAAGATACTTGAAAGCATCCAAGGAAAAAATGATTGGATGAAGAATGAACCATACAGAAAAGCTTTCAAGGACAGCAATATATCAAGCGCTACATGGAATTGCGTAGGATGTACCAACGATCCTGACGGAATCATTAAATTGGAGATAGTTAAAAATTGTTTAGAAAATATAAAGGTTTCATCAAGGCAAAATATGGTACTTTGCAGATATGTGGGAGGTTTAAGAAAGCTAAAATTTTGTTATTAACTGGAACGGATGAACGTGAGGCAATGAATGCACTCAAGGAAATGCCATTTTAGGATGGGGGGTGATTATGTGAGCAATATTATCAGACAAATAATTCATAAACAGCTCAGATGTCCCGTGTGTGGATTTAAGAGACTGATAGATGCGGACGCTGATAATGTATCCGAACTTGTGCCTGAAGGGAGTATGATCGCTGGGTTTAAGGCGGATTACTTTCAGAAGTGTCCGCAGTGTAAGAATCAGATTGGAATCAGAAAAATAGGATAATACCTGTACAGAGCACGATGCAAGATGACATACGAGCCTGACAAGTAACTTTTTTAAGTTACTTGTCAGGCTCTTTTTTTTTATTCATGCTCCTGACTATGAAACACGGATGGCTATCCTGATTGTCAGACAATAGATTTTCGTTTGTGCAAAAAAGGTAGACAGCAGCACATGTGGTACTGTCTTGGAAAGGACATATCTGGATAGACATAGATTGCTAAAAACTTTTTACATATACAGAAGGGCAAATAAAAAGCACGGTATATACAACCGGGCAGGCATTCAGGCAATAAAAAATAAGGTTGGAGGGCCACAAATAAAATTTTGAAAATTATTTTTAATGGTGCAAAAAGTCTGCACCTTTAAAAAATATCTTTAAGTCACAAAGCAAGAAACGAAGGAAGGAGGTGAGCGAGAGATGGCTAAGAAAAGTATGACACCAAGCGAACGTAGGGAAGCGATTCTTAAGGTTCTGTGTCAGAGAAGACAGGAAAAAATCGACAATCTGGCATTTGAGTTTGATGTTTCAGTCCGGACAATCAAGAACGATATCGAAGAACTGACTCTCGCTCATCCGATTGAAACAGTTCGTGGCAGATATGGCGGCGGGGTAAAAGTGGCAGACGGATATTATGTCGGTCGCAATTACCTGAAACCAAAACAGCAGGAACTGTTAAAGAAACTGCAGTCAACACTTCAGGGTGACGACCTTGAGGTAATGAACAGCATCCTCCGTGATTTTGCCTTGTAGAACATTATTGACGAGTACCCCACGGCCATGAGAGCCGAATGAGAAAGGATGATTTTATTATGAAAAAGAAAATTTTTATCTGCAGCCCTTATCGGGGCAGAGTCGAGGAAAACAAAAAGAACGCAGTGAGTTATGCAAGGATCACTGCAATGTCAGGTGACGTTCCAATCGTACCGCATCTCTATTTCCCATCATTCCTCGATGACAATATTCCCAACGAGAGAATGACAGGCATCGCAATGGGTCTTGAACTTATGGATATCTGCGATGAGGTATATGTATTTGGTTTTGAAATCACAGAAGGTATGAAGTTTGAACTCGACCATGCCAAGGAAATCTGGAAACCCGTAAGGCTTTACGACACGGATTTTAATCCCGTGAATATAAAGACCATTCCGGTGGACGAGCGTGCGGATGCCAGATACAGGGGCATTATCAGAAATCTGAAAGTGTTAAAGTAGGTGATCCGCCATGTCAGGAAGAGTGAATGTCCGTTACGGACTGAATCAGGGTGACCGTCTTATGGTCACCCGTGGAAAAGAGAAGAAAAAAGCAACCGTTGTAAAAGAGTACCCGTTCCATATTCTGATTGACTGGGGAAAGTATAAGTCCAGCGTAAACAAAATCGATGTGTATACAGGTGATGTGAAGCTGGCACGTATTTGAAAGGAGAGAACGCCATGAGCGAAGCATTGTTATTGGTAGCTGAGGGCTACGAACAGATTGCTGCAGGAATCAGAAAGATGGTTGCAGCACAGAAAGATACATCTAAAAAGGAAGAGAAGCCTGTGAAGAAGGCAGAAAAGAAGGAAACCCCTGTGACAGATACACCGAAGGATGAAGCTGCCCCGAAGGAGAAAACGGTGGACAGAAAGATGGTCCGTGCTTTCCTTGCGGACAAGTCCAGATCAGGAAAGACATCGGAAGTCAAGAACCTGATTGAGCAGTTCGGATTCCAAAAGCTGTCAGATGTTCCTGATGAGAAGCTGTCTGAACTGTATGAGAAAGCGCAGGTGCTCTAATGGGCGGACACGCAAGGTTCTCCCCATCGTCCGGCAAAAGACGTCTGGAATGCCCTCCATCATTACTGTTGGAGGAGCAGTTCCCAGACGAAGAATCTCCCTTCGCAGCAGAGGGGAGTGCCGGACATGCGATGGCAGAGTATCTCATCAATAAGTATCTGAAGAAAAGAACCAAAAGACCTGTATCTGATTATTATTCGGATGAACTGCTCGAAGCCGTGGATGATTACGTGGAATATAACATCACCCAGATTGAACAGGCAAGGAAGGACTGTGATGAACCATTCATCGGAGTGGAACTGAAGGTCAGCCTGGCACACAGGATCGAAGGATGTTTCGGTACTGCAGATATGGTGGTGGTCGATTCCCATAAGATCCATATTATCGATCTGAAGCTCGGCAAGGGCGTGGTGGTCGATGCAGAACAGAATGTCCAGCTTATGATCTACGGACTGGGAGTGTTGGACATGCTCGGTTTCTTATATGAAATCGACACGGTGGAGCTTACCATTGTCCAGCCGAGGATCGAGCATTTCTCCACCTGGGAGATATCTGCCGGGGAGCTGCTTGCATGGGGAAAGGATGTCCTTGAACCTGGAGCAGCAAAGGCACTTGCCGGAGAGGGCGAGTTCAAAGCCGGAGACCACTGCCGATTCTGTAAAGCGAGATTTACATGCCGTGCAAGGGCAGAGGAATATTTAAAACTTGCCCAGATGGAATTCAAGGAACCGGACCTTATGTCTGATGAAGAGATTGCGGGGGTGCTTTCCAAGGCAGATGCACTGAAGAAGTGGGCAGAGGAAGTTTACACCTATGCACAGAACGAGGCGGTGGTCAATCATAAGGCATGGCCGGGGTATAAGCTTGTTCTCGGAAGAAGCAACAGAAGATACACGGATGAAGATGATGTGGCAGAGGCAGCAGTAGAAGCTGGGTACACGGATATCTTCAAAAAGAGCCTGATCGGCATTACCGAGATGGAAAGGCTGATGGGCAAAAAGAAATTTAATGAAATCCTTGGCAAGTTTGTGTACAAGCCTGACGGCAAGGTCACACTGGTGCCGGATTCAGATAAAAGAGAAGCAGTTAAAACAGCAACCGCAGAAGCGGATTTTAAGGAGGACTAAATTATGACAGCAGTAAATTTAACAAAAGTGATCGTACCATGCAGACTCAGCTATGCACACCTGTGGGAGCCGGATTCCATCAACGGAAGCGAACCGAAGTATTCCGTATCCTGCATCATCGACAAGAATGATAAGGAGACAATTGCCAAGATTAAGAAGGCAATTGAGGTAGCAAAGGATGAAGGAAAGGGCAAGTGGGGCGGTAAGATCCCGGCTAACCTGAAGACACCGTTAAGGGACGGTGACATTGACAGACCTGAAGACGAAGCGTACCAGAACAGCATGTTCCTGAATGCCAATTCAAAACAGGCTCCTCAGATCGTGGACAGACAGGTACAGCCGATCCTTGACCAGAGTGAGGTATATTCCGGCTGCTACGGAAGGGTATCCATTACATTTTACGCTTACAACAGCAACGGCAACAAAGGCGTGGCAGCAGGACTCGGCAATGTCCAGAAGTTAAAGGACGGAGAGCCTCTCGGTTCCAGAGCCAATGCCAGGGATGAGTTCGAGGCAGTGGATGCAGAGGACGATTTCCTTTCATAGGAGTGAACCAGTAAACCATAGGAAGGGCGGTGGCATACACCGCCCGGATACATAAAGGAGATGCCATGAAGGAACTGATGAAAGAGCTAAACAGCATAAAAAAATATATTCCATATAATACGTTCCGCACCATCAAGGGACAGATAAAGTCCGGCAACGTGGATGCTGCGAGAACGGGGATCAACAGAATAAAGAAGAAAGCGGAGGGACAGGCTTATGGACACACTTGCAATTGATATTGAAACCTACTCGGATGTATCACTCCCGGACTGCGGGGTACATAGATATGCTGCATCAGAGAAATTTGAGATCCTTTTATTTGCATACAGTCTGAACGATGAGCCGACCAAGATCATCGACCTTGCATCTGGGGAGAAAATGCCGGATGAAATCATGAAGCTGCTTACGGATGATTCCGTGATAAAGACTGCCTATAATGCAGCATTCGAGCGTAACTGCATCAACTGTTACTTTGGTCTTTCCTTAAAGCCGGAAGGGTGGAGATGTACGCTCGTTCAGGCATCCATGCTGTCGCTTCCGCTGTCACTGGAAGGCGTGGGAGAAGCACTGAACCTTGATAAGAAAAAGATGTCGGAAGGAAAGGAACTGATCCGGTTCTTCTGTATGCCGTGTAAGCCGTCCAAGTCAAACGGCGGCAGGACAAGAAACCTTCCATCTGATGAGCCGGAGAAGTGGAAGCTGTTCAAGACTTACTGTATCCGTGACGTGGATGTGGAAAAGCAGATCAGGAATAAGCTCTCGAAGTTTCCCATACCGGACAGGGAGCAGGAACTGTACTGCATGGACCAGAGGATAAATGACAGGGGCATCATGGTGGATCCGGAACTTATCACACATGCAGTGGCCTGTGACCTTCTGTATAAGGAAACGGCAACGAAGAAGGCATATGAAATATCAGGACTTGAGAATCCGAACAGCGTGGCACAACTTAAGGGATGGCTTGCACGAAAAGGCATCGAGATCGATTCCCTTGCAAAGGCAGCCGTGGAGGAACTGGTGGAAAACACGGACGGTGATGTAGCGGAAATGATGAAGCTGCGTCTTGCCCTGTCAAAAACGTCAGTCAAAAAGTATGAAGCTATGGAACGTTCCGTTTGTCCGGACGGAAGGGTGCATGGATTACTGCAGTTTTACGGAGCCAACCATACGGGAAGGTGGGCCGGCAGACTGGTGCAGATCCATAACCTCCCACAGAACCATATGGAAGATCTGGAACTGGCACGCTCCATCGTAAAGGAAGGCAGATATGACCTTGTGGAGCTTTTGTATGATTCCATACCGGATGTGCTTTCGGAGCTGATCCGTACCGCATTCGTGGCAAGACCCGGATGCAGATTCATCGTCAGCGATTTTTCCGCGATCGAGGCGAGGGTCATGGGCTACCTTGCCGGAGAGGGATGGGTCATGGAGGAGTTCCGTGGTGCCGGAAAGATCTATGAGCAGACGGCATCCAAGATGTTCCATATCCCAATTGAAGAGATCACAAAGGGAAGCCCGTATCGTGCAAGGGGAAAGGTGGCATCACTTGCCTGTCAGTATGGCGGTGCGGAAGGCGCGCTCATCAGCATGGGAGCATTAAATTTTGTAGAAGAAGAGGAACTGAAAGGGCTGGTGCAGTCATGGAGGACTGCCAATCCGCACATCGTGAATTACTGGTATGAGATCGACGGTGCGGTAAAGGCAGCCGTGAAGGAACGGAAGATGACCACGGTCGGAAGGGTGACGGTATATTACCAGTCTGGGATGTTAAAGATCGCACTGCCGTCAGGAAGGGTGCTGTCATATGTAAGGCCGAGGATGACCGTGAACCGTTTCGGTTCGGAAAGCGTCAGCTATGAAGGTGTCGGTACGAACCGTAAATGGACAAGGATAGAATCCTACGGTGCAAAATTCTGTGAGAACATCGTTCAGGCAACCGCTAGGGATGTGCTTGCGGAAGCGATGCTCAGGCTGGAAAAGAAAGGCTTTGACATTGTATGCCACATCCATGATGAAGTGGTGCTTGAAGTGCCGGAGGGGACATCTTCGGTGGAAGAAGTAAATGAGATCATGGCGGTATGCCCCGACTGGTGTGAGGGGCTTCCGCTTAAGGCAGCCGGATTTGAAAGCCCGTTTTACAAGAAAGATTAGGAGGCAGAAACATGTTTGTATCAATCGGAAACTCAAGAATGGATAAAAAGTTTAACTGCACGGATATGACATATGAAGATTTTGTCAGCCGTCTGTCCAAGACAAAATATACTGCAGAAACAATGGAGCAGTACAGGAAGATGCCGAAGGGACAGCAGGACAATATCAAGGATGTCGGAGGCTTTGTCCTTGGAAAGCTGAAAGGCGGACGGAGAAAGAAAGACTGCGTGATATCAAGATCCGCCATCACGCTTGACATGGATTACGGGACACAGGGCATCATTGATGAACTGGAAATGTTCTTTGACATGAAGATGGTGGTGTATTCCACCCATAAGCATACAACGGAGAAACCGAGACTGCGTATCATCATATTCCTGACAAGAGATGTGACACCGGATGAGTACGGGGCAGTCAGCCGTATGCTTGCATCGGATATCGGCATTGAACTTTTCGATGATTCCACCTATGAGCCTTCCAGACTCATGTACTGGCCGAGCACTTCAAGTGACGGGGAGTATGTGTTTCAGGAGATCGAAGGAAACGAAGTTGATCCGGATGAAGTGCTGGCACGTTATAAGGACTGGCATGATGTATCCGCATGGCCGGTAAGCAACCGTCAGGCATCCGTGGTACAGAGGGATATAAAGAAACAGGCTGACCCGCTTTCCAAGGACGGACTGATCGGGGCATTCAACCGGACATACACGGTGACACAGGCCATCGATAAGTTCATCCCGGATGTGTACAGGCATTCGAGGGCAATCCCCGGAAGATACGATTATATTCCGGCGGACTCTGCTGCCGGAGTCGTGGTCTATGATGATTTGTTCGTATACAGCCACCATGCCACAGACCCATGCTGCGGAAAGCTGATGAATGCGTTTGATGTGATAAGGCTTCATAAATTCGGGGACAAGGATGCAAGGGCAGCCGAAGGGACAGAACCGGGAAACCTCCCGTCCTTTAAAGCCATGCAGGATTTTGTATCTGCAGATGAAGAAGTAAAGAACACGCTTGCAAGGGAAAGACAGGAGCTGGCAGTACAGGAATTTTCCGCAGAGCCTGATGAGGACTGGCAGAATAAACTGGCACTCGACCGCAGGGGAAACATCAAGGATACACTGCAGAACATCGCACTGATCATCCGCAATGATGAGAACTTCAAAAATATCGTATACAACGAGTTCAAGGATACCATTGATGTCATCGGCCCGCTTCCTTGGAAACAGGTAAAGCCGGGATGGAATGACTCAGACCTTGCCAATGCAAAGGTGTATTTCGAGAGGGTGTACGGGATCTGGTCACCGACCAAGTTCAAGGATGCACTGCTTGCAGTAGTGTCTTCCGACAGGCTTTATCATCCGATCAAGGATTATTTTGCCACACTTAACTGGGACGGACAGGAGCGTATCGACACACTGCTCATCGACTACTTTGGCGCAGAAGATACACCTTACACGAGGGCAGTCATCCGCAAGACACTGGTGGCCGCGGTAGCACGTATCTATAAGCCGGGAGTGAAGTTTGACTCCATCCTCGTGCTGAACGGTCCGCAGGGAATGGGAAAATCAACCTTCTTTTCCATACTCGGAAAGCAGTGGTTTTCGGATTCCTTATCCATTTCGGATATGAGGGATAAGACCGCTGCCGAGAAGCTGCTAGGCAACTGGATACTCGAAATCAGTGAGATGAACGGTATCCGCAAGACCGAGGTCGAGGTAGTGAAGTCTTTTGTCACCCGTCAGGATGATAAGTTCCGTCAGGCATATGGTGTAAATGTAGAGTCCCACCCAAGAAAATGCATCATTGTGGGAAGCACCAACTCTGAGGGCGGATTCTTACGTGACGTGACCGGAAACAGAAGATTCTGGCCGGTGCATGTGCCAGGAACGGGAAAGCATCATCCGTGGCAGCTTGACTGTGTCGACCAGATCTGGGCGGAGGCAATCCATCTGTATAACGAAGGCGAGGAGCTGTTCTTAAAAGGTGCGGAGGCAGAAGAAGCCTATAAGATGCAGCAGGAGGCAATGGAGTCGGATGACCGTGAGGGCATCGTGCAGGATTATCTTGACAGGCTTCTGCCGGATAACTGGGCATCAATGGACATCTACCAGAGAAGGGCATTCCTCGGAGGCGGTGAGTTTGAAACTGTAGGTGTGAAAGGAACGGTCGTGCGTGAGCGTGTCTGCATCATGGAAATATGGGTGGAGTGCTTCGGCAAGGAACGCCAGAACTTAAAGAAGGCGGATTCCTATGAGATCGAAGGCATCCTAAACAAGATTGGTGGATGGAAGAAGTATGATTCCAACACCACCGGAAAGACTAAAGTCCCCCTTTACGGAGTGCAGAAGACTTTTGTGAGAATGGATGAGAAACCACTGGAAACCCATTAGGCGGTTTCCGAGGTTTCCCAAATGCAGATGGGCAACGGTAGTCGGAAACCGTGCTGACACCTTGGAAATAAGGGGTTGCGGTTCTTAGTTTCCCAGTTTCCCATTAAATCCAGTTGAGAATTAAAAATAAAGATAAAAAGAGTAATTCATGTATATATGCGCGTATAGGAGTTAAAGGCATATGGCAACCGCAATCGGCAAAGGAGGTATCTGGTTTTGCTAGAAAGTACAGTAGAGAGACATTTGAGGGAAGAAGCAAAAAAGCGGAAAGGCATGGCGTTAAAGTTCGTATCACCCAGTATGAATGGAGTGCCTGACCGCATAGTCCTGATGCCGGACGGGAAAATGGCATTCGTGGAACTGAAAGCACCGGGTAAGAAGCCGAGACCGCTTCAGCAGAAGAGAAAGAGGATGCTTGAGAGGTTAGGTTTTCCCGTTTATGTAGTTGATAATATCGAACAGATCGGAGGTATCCTTGATGAAATACAAAGCACATGATTATCAGCAGTATGCGACAGATTTTATAATCGGACATCCCGTGAGCTGCCTGATCCTTGACATGGGACTTGGGAAAACGGTCATCACGCTCACGGCACTGTGGCTTTTGCTGTTTGACTATTTTGAAGTAAGACGGATCCTGGTGATTGCACCGAAGCGTGTGGCAGAGACCACATGGCCGGCAGAGATAAAAAAGTGGGAGCATCTTTACGGCATGACATTTGCCGTGGCAATGGGAACTTCAGGGCAGAGAAAGGAAGCACTTCTGTCAGGAGCCGATGTGACGATCATCGGAAGGGACAATGTTTCCTGGATGACAAAAAACATATTTTTTGATTTTGACATGGTCGTAATCGATGAGCTGTCGAGCTTCAAGTCCCCGAAGGCACAGAGATTCAAAGACCTGAAAAAAGTAAGACCGATGGCAAAACGTGTGGTCGGGCTTACGGGAACACCGGGAAACCTCGTGGACTTATGGGCAGATATCGGAATCCTTGATATGGGGCAGAGACTTGGAAGATATATCGGAGGATACCGTGACAGGTTCTTCCTTCCGGATAAGCGGAATCGTGAGATCGTCTTTTCGTATAAGCCGAGGGAAGGAGCAGAAGAAAAAATATATGAACTGATCTCCGATATCAGCATTTCCATGAAAGCCGTGGATTATCTTGATATGCCGGAATGCATAAGCAACCGTGTGACCATATCCATGTCGGAATCTGAACAGGCACTTTATGACAGGATGGCAGATGAAATGATCCTTGAATACGGGGAAGGACAGGACATCGATGCGGTAAATGCAGCAGCCTTAAGCAACAAGCTCCAGCAGATGGCAAACGGTGCGGTTTATGATGAATCCGGCAATGTCCGTAATATCCATGACAGAAAACTGGATGCACTGGAAGACCTGATCGAATCGGCTAACGGAAAACCGCTTCTGGTTGCATACTGGTTCAAGCATGACAGGGAGCGGATATTAAAACGGTTTCCGGCAAGGGATATCAATACAAAGAAGGATATCGAGGACTGGAATGAAGGGAAAATCCCGGTGGCACTGATCCATCCGGCATCGGCAGGACACGGACTGAATCTTCAGGAAGGCGGTTCAACCATTGTGTGGTTCTCGCTTACATGGTCTCTTGAACTGTATCAGCAGTTAAATGCCAGACTTTACAGACAGGGTCAGAAACACACGGTCATCATAGAGCATCTGGTGACAGAGGGAACGGTCGATGAAGATATCCTCCGGGCAATTGAAAAAAAGGATACTACACAGAATGCAATGATAGAAGCAGTAAAGGCAAGGATTGGAGGTATGACGGATGACGGCAGAAGTAATGATGAAGGAATATAAGAATATGAAAAAGGAACTGACCGTGACTGAGTTCCAGCTCCGTCAGTTTCAGGGAGTGAGCGAACAGGACATGATAGATTCCATGCTTTACTCCCACCAGGAAGGGGAAAGGGTGCAGACGAGCACTCTTTCCGATAAAACGGCAAACATAGCAGTCAAGTATAAGGCTGCAATGGAAAGGGAGAATGACGAGTGGTACGGTTTCCTTTTCCACAGATATATGTTCCTGAAGGAAGAACTGGATTTTTTCGAGCATGCAGTGAACGGACTGGATGAAAGACATAGAAGAATTATCACGGATCTTCTGGATGAGGACATGACATGGGATATCATGATGGAAAGATACCATGTGAGCCATACGATGATAGCAAAATACAGAAAAGCAGCATTGAAGGAACTTGATAAACAGTATGAACTGAGGGACAGACAGGTGGAAGCCTTTGTCCTCGGATAGGAGGTTTTTATGTGTAAGCGCGGAGATATTTATTATGTAGATTTTGGAGAAAAAGATGGAAGCAAGCAGGGCGGTGTCCGTCCGGCACTGGTGGTGAGTAATAATAAGGCGAATAAGCATTCACCTGTGGTCACGGTCGTTCCACTGTCAGCCAGGGTATGGAAAAAGAAGTATCTTCCGACCCATGTGCAGATACCCAAAGGCAGCGGTCTGAACAAGCCGAGCATGGCTCTGGCGGAACAGGTGGAAACACTTGATAAAACAAGACTTGGAGAAAGAATCGGGGAAGTGCTGGATGACATGGTCATGGAACAGATCACAGTGGCACTCCAGATACAGATAGGTGCATATGCAGAGTATAATTAAGGCAGTCAGACGGCTGTCTTTTTTGTTTGTGTTATGGTAAAATCTTAATATGTTTTTATATGTTTGGGACTTGGGAAGGAAGTGATGTTCTATGTCATATGAAGAAGATTACAGAAGACCATATAGTGCAAAATGTGCTTGTGGAAAAGGCTATTTGCAATTTTACAGAATATATTTGTCAAATGACTGGGGACAGGAAAAAGAGAATGATACGGCAGTTGAGATTTTCTGTGACACTTGTAAGGAGAAATATCATTACGAAAGAAATTATGGCAGTGATTATCTAGTTCCGAATGGGTCAGCGTTCCCAAAACAAAGACCCGAATTGGATAGAAAATATTCTTATACCGATAGGGAGCAGCTTGTAAAAAAATATGGACAGGAAAAAATAGAGGCTATGGTAGCAGATATGACTGCGCCAAAGCATCGTTTTATTAAAAATCTGGAAAATGACGATGCTATCGAATTTGCAAACTACTGGGCACAGTGGTATAGAAAAAAATCACTGGCACCGATGATATTATATCTGCAGAGTGTTCTGGAACAATATGGAGATTTGGAGCACAGCATTAAGTATAAAAAGCCATACAATGAAAAGTATCATCAGGAATGCGATACGTTTTCAAAAATGGAAATGGAAACAGAGGAAAAAAGTTATAGGCTGTTATTCCAATATGATAAACAACAGGATGAAGCCGATAAAGAGAGAAGAAGACGGGAGCAGGAACGTTATGAAGAAGAACATCGATATGATGATTTTGAGGCAGTTGTTCATTATGATTCGTCATATAAAAGAGATTTTTCCAATCAATACTGGGACAGTTATTTTATAAAAGAGTGTACAGATATGCAGCATCTCTCTTTAGATAAGCCGAAATATGGAAAACCAGTAATAACAATTGCAAAAGAATATGCCTGTGTGTGCCAGATTTGTGGAAAGGAAGAGAAGATACTTTCATCCAGCATGAAGATATCATATGATGAGGAACGAGGGTATTATCTGGAAAAAAGCTGTAGCTGTCACGGTGTTTCATCTTTTGAAGCAAAAACAATGGATATATTAGATCAACTGGGAATTACTTATATCCGGGAAAAATCCTTTGATGGCTTGGTTGGAGATTCCGGAAAGAATCTTCGGTTTGATTTCATATTGTCAAAATCAGTAGACGAAACTGGGAAAGCAATATTTGATCTGGCAATAGAATTACAGGGACCACACCATTATAAAAAAGGATATTATGATGAGTTCGGTACATACGTAACAGACGATTGTTCGGACAATAAAAGTATAAATGACAGGTTTGAGCGTCAGCTAAAATACGATGATAAAAAGAAGAAATATTGTCAGCAGCATGGAATCAGCTTAGAGTGCATTAAATATACGGCATCTAATGATATTGATCGTTTAGAAAAGATGCTTAGAAATATTTTGAAACAGCACGGATATCGGTATTTCGTTGAGAACGAGAAGCATGGTGAACAGATGGTGTACTAGAGGTGCACTAAAGGTGTACTGACTTTTTATTTTACATTTGCTATGATTAAGATGGCAAAAAAGAAAGGGAGCGGAAACGCTCCTTTTTATGTTGCCGTAAGGCGGTGTCTTTCCAATCCTTTCACACCGCCCGTGTACATAGAAGGGAGGAATGGCAGATGCCGATGAAACCAAAGAAGCCGTGCAGACATCCCGGATGTCCGAAGCTGACAGATGGACTGTACTGCGAGGAGCATGAAGCACTGCACAGTGGTGACAGGGTGAGCAGCAGTAAGCGTGGTTACAACAGGCAGTGGCAGAAGGCAAGGGCAAGATACCTGAAGGCACATCCTTTGTGTGTTCAGTGCTTAAAGGAAGGTCATGCAGTGACAGCAACCGTGGTCGATCATATCAGACCGCACCGGGGTGATCCCATCCTGTTCTGGGATGAGAAGAACTGGCAGAGCTTATGCAAACCTTGTCATGATAAAAAGACATGGAACGAGGATAACAATCCTGAGTATCGGTTCTGACGGCAGACCGTGGGGGTATCAAAATCTCTACGGAGTGAACCGCTGAAGACCGATGGCCCCCTTTGCGTGAATTTTCGCAGAATTAAACAGGGGGGATATAAAAAGGGTATGGTAATTTTCGCAGAATGTACTTAAAACACGGCAAAAAGGGGTATTTTCTTTTGCCGGAAAATCAGGAAAAAAGCATTATTTAAGGCTGGAAAACAGTGTAAAAACATTGTTTTTCTGGTCTTTTTTTGTGTGCCGGAAGGAGAGTGGAAAGGATGACGGACGCACAGGCAAAGCAGATCAATGAGATGCGGATGAAGGGGATGGGCTATAAAGCCATCGGGATGGCAATCGGACTGTCCCGTGACATCGTAAGGAATTACTGCAAGAGACATAACCTTGCCGGATACGCCACGGTGGTTTCAAAAAATATGAAACTCATGGTGGACGGTAAAGAGGTGTGCCACTTCTGCGGTAATCCGATCACGCAGCCGAAGACCGGCAGACCGAGAAGGTTCTGCTGTGAAAAATGCAGGAGGGAATGGTGGAAAGCACATCCCGAAGCAGTACAGAAAAGTGAAAAGGCTTCCTACATGCTTGTATGTGAGCAGTGTGGGAAGCCTTTCATTTCCTATGGAAACAAGAACAGAAAATACTGCGGCCGTGAATGTTATTTCCGGCACAGATTTTTAGCAGAGGAGGATATGGAAGATGCAGTTTCAGAGTTATAAAATAGCAGACCTTATCCCGGCTTCCTATAATCCGAGGAAGAAGTTAAAACCGGGTGATAAGGAATATGAAAAAATCAAGAACTCCATTAAGGAGTTTGGTTATGTCGAGCCGATCATCATCAACTCAGACATGACCATTATCGGAGGACACCAGAGAGCCACGGTCCTTGCAGATCTCGGATACACGGAAGTGGAATGTATCGTGGTCGATATCGACAAGACCAAGGAGAAGGCACTCAATGTAGCACTCAATAAAATTACGGGCGAATGGAACAAGGAACTCCTGGCTGACCTTATCAAAGACCTTGAGGATTCGGATTTCGATGTCGGCATCACGGGTTTCGAACCGCCGGAGATCGAACAATTTTTTAATTCCGTACATGATAAGAAGATCACGGAAGATGATTTTGATGTGGAAGCGGAGCTTGCAAAACCGACCGTGGCAAAGACAGGTGATGTATGGCTGCTTGGAAAGCACCGTGTCATCTGCGGTAATTCCATTCTGCCGGAAACTTACGATAAGCTGATGGATGGACAAAAAGTAAATCTTGTCCTGACGGATCCGCCATACAATGTAAATGTCGAGGAGACGGCCGGCAAGATTAAAAACGACAACATGCCGGATGAGGATTTCTATAAGTTCCTGTTTGCAGCATTTGTAAATATGGAGCAGTCGATGGAACAGGATGCTTCCATTTATGTATTTCATGCAGATACGGAAGGGCTGAATTTCAGAAAGGCATTCAAGGATGCAGGTTTTTATCTCTCCGGGTGCTGCATCTGGAAGAAGAACGCACTGGTTCTTGGAAGAAGCCCGTACCAGTGGCAACATGAGCCGTGTCTGTTCGGATGGAAGAAAGGCGGGAAGCATCAGTGGTATTCCGACAGGAAACAGACCACCATATGGGAATATGACCGTCCGAAGGCAAGCAAGGACCATCCGACCATGAAGCCTGTGGCGCTTATGGCATATCCGATCCAGAATTCCTGCATGAGCAACTGCATCGTGCTTGATCCGTTCCTTGGTTCCGGCTCTACGCTGATTGCCTGTGAGCAGACACACCGTATCTGCTACGGTATCGAACTGGATGAGAAGTTTGTGGATGTGATCGTAAACCGCTACATTGAACAGTGCGGTTCAGATGCGGATGTATTTGTCATCCGTGACGATATGAAAATTTCATATCAGCAATTATGCAGGGGAGGGCAGTATAATGAAACAGATGACCTTCCTTGATTTATGTTCCGGCATCGGCGGCTTCAGGCTTGGTCTTGAAACTGCCGGCCATAAATGCATCGGGTACTGTGAATATGATAAATTTGCAAGAGCCTCATATGAGGCAATGTATGATATGGAAGGAGAGTGGAAAGCTCATGATGTTACAAAACTCAAACCCGGAGATGTCCCCTATGCAGACATCTGGTGCTTCGGATTCCCATGCCAAGACATCTCCGTTGCCGGGAAACAGCGGGGACTGGTCGGAAAAAGAAGTGGAATATATTACAACATTATTGACCTCCTCAAAGGCAAAGA
>OGDN01002638.1_pt1 | contig 22145 bp, 19 predicted proteins | sample 1570271 | NCBI WGS metagenome assembly OGDN01 (sample SAMEA4384481, study PRJEB24528) | human gut metagenome | reverse complement strand
AGTATACAGGTAAATCCACGATGCTACAAACTTGGGGGTCATTACATATTGTCTCTCTGTAATCCAGGTCAAGAGCACCAGAGTAATTACCGCTTTCACGCAAAGCTTTTGCGATTAAAGCCAGATCCTTTCCAGTTGCACGATCCTCGCAAGCAGATTCAGATATCTGCTGATAGAAAGAAAAGTCGCTTTTGCCGTTCTGCTTTACAAAGTATAAGGCTTTATCAGCTTTGTTATAACATTCTTCAAAAGACTCACCAATATTACACATATATAATCCAGCAGAAATCGATGCGGCATGAAGTTCGTGGTCTTGTTCTTTTCGTGCATTGAATTTATCAAATATATCTTTCATAAGTTCTGTAATATCATTTTTATTTGCATCTGGCATAAAGAGCAGAAATTCATCTCCGCCAAGACGACAGACGATACATTCACTGGTATATTCTAACAACAAGGTTCCAAGAAGCTTCAACACACGATCTCCCGCTTTATGGCCGTAAATGTCGTTGACGGTCTTTAGATTATCCATATCCATAAAAGCAAGACATCCACTGTGGCGCTGCATAAGCTGTGCAACGACCTGTTCTCCTTTATTTCTGGTTGGCAGTCCGGTTAAGAAATCAAGATTTTCTCTGTTCTTCTGTGTACGGAGTGTACTCATAATATCAGAAATAAATTTGCTCATCTCGATCTCAGCTTCTGGAAGCTGGTCATTCTCCGCCATACTCAAATAATCTTCTTTAACATGAACACGATCTTCACTCAACAATTTCAAAAAGATATCTGCAATCTCAGGATCAAACTGAGTGCCTTTGTTATGTTCAAGTTCTCGGATGATCTTCTCCAGAGGAAGCTGATTTCGGTAAATTCTATGGGAACTCATAGCATCATAACTGTCAGCAACGGCAACGATCCTTGCACGGATTGGAATTTCTTCACCCTTTAATCCATCTGGATAACCATTTCCATCATAACGTTCATGATGGTTACGGACAATTTCCTGTACATGGTCGATCAGGGAAATATTCTTTAGGATATTTGCACCGATCGTCGTATGTTCCTTAATAATAGAAAATTCTTCATCGGTAAGTTTTGTGGGTTTATTTAAAATAGTATCAGGAATACCAATTTTGCCGATATCATGAAGATATGTAGCATTTTTTAGGTTCTCAAGATCCTTTCCACTCCATCCAAGTTCACGTGCGATCAAGACGGAATATTCGGCGACACGATGAGAATGCCCTCTTGTGTATTCATCTTTCGCTTCAATCGTAGTGGATAACATCTTCATTAACTGGAGTGACATTTCTTCCATATGTTTCTTCCGTTTATCGAGTTCTTCCCGCTGTTGTTTCTTGATAATATCACGGATGATATGAATCGTACGGATAATATTGATAAATAATAATATCAAAATGGCAATACCGATAAATATGCCACAAACGGATACCGTATAATATACCGATGCAGCCTCAAAGATCACAGCCAGCATTGTAATGACCAATCCAAAGAATAACAAGCGGTCGCTGCGGTCCTTATGATTCCAATATTCGATCAGGAAAGTAAGGATGACAGCGAGAAAAGTGATGATCAGGATCACATGTGCAACAGGCATTGTTTCAATGTAATCAGCAATTCCAGCAATATGAAGGATAGTACTGATGATAAAATTCAAAGAAGCAGCAAAACAGATCCAGTGAAAGATCTTTTTGTATCTTCCTTGCTGAAGACTGTTGATATATAAGGAGATCGGCAGCGGACATAGCATGATCATAATAAAACATGAAGCCGCAAGCCCGGTTGCATTTGGAACAAGAAGCTGGCGGACTTTTGATTCTCCGATCATCCAGACAGATTCCATCAGCATACACCATCCAAGATATTCTATATCAAATTTGGTTTTGTAAACAATACTAAGAGCAATACTAAATAAGATCGTGGCAACGGATGTAAAAAAGATAAATAGTCCGATCACTGTTTCGGAAGAATTCTGACTGAAAATATAGCTCCAGATCTGCATCTGATCTCCACAGTAAATCGTGTTAACGACACCAGAATAATTAGTCGTATTTGTAGTCAGTTCCAGACGAAGTTTCTTTCCTGCATCATCAGATGAAGTTTTACAGAATACATAACGGCTTGCAGAATTCTTACCAAATTTGTGCATACGTCGCGCATTGTATTCTCTCCGGAGTTCTCCATCAATATAGAAACGTACATCCTGAAGCGAAGAACGTATCGCGATCATATTCTCATTGTAATCATCAGGAAGCGTTGTGGTAATGACCATCGTTTGTTTTACAGGTACTTTATAACGGCCCGGAACAGAAATCTTTTGTTTCGTTCCATCAGATTTTTCCCAGGTAAAAGCCCCATGATAAACAATAGAATGCCCAGACTGGTCAAAAACATGTTCATTAGGGCCAAAGATCTGCATTCCAATAAACCAGACTATGATAATAGTCATTATAATATAAAAAAGCTTTGAAATTTTTTTATTGGTTTTATAGGTATTTCTGATCAAAATATCGACTCCTTTATTTCACTTTTGTGTTTTCAATAAAAAGTGTTAAAGCTATTTATATTATATGATTTTCTGAGTGAATTTGCAATTAGATGAGCTTAGAGTTTTACGACGAAAAATGGTGGATTACTCCAGAAATTACCATGAACGAGAATAAAATGAAATGTGGATAAAGATTGACAACAAACTTGATCTTTGTTAAACTAATTAAACAATCTATATTCCATGAGGGAGTAGTTCGCGTCATAGAAAGGCGTGATTTGTCAACAGACTCGGCAATGACTTGCAATATCGAATAAGCAAGTCAACCTGGCAAATATTAAAGAATGAGACTCATGTATGTATTTCAAATAATCGAAATGCATACATGGGTTTTTCTTATATATAACCAAAAAAAGGAATTCTGAAAGGAGAAAAACAAATGGAGAAATTCATCAACCAATCCCCATTATTTTTAGTAATCATCTGTCTGATCATCGGATTTGCATTTTTAATGAAAGGAGCAGACTACTTCGTAGAAGGAAGTTCAAGTGTAGCCAAACGATTAAAAGTACCATCAATTATCATCGGTCTGACGATCGTAGCGATGGGAACATCACTTCCAGAAACTGCAGTCAGTGTAACAGCATCTATTGCCAATAATAATGCCCTGGCGATCAGTAATGTAGTTGGTTCTAATATCTTTAATATGATGTTTGTGATCGGGGTCTGTTCCATTCTGGCAACGATCGGTGTAAAAAGAGAAACAATTACAAGAGACATTCCATTATCTCTTGTGTGTGCTGCATTGCTTCTGATACTTGGTTATCTTGCAGTTGGAGATAAAGCACATATGATTCTTGGACATCTGGATGGAATTATCTTCCTGATCATTTTTGCAGGATATATTCTTTTGATGATCTTTCATGCGATGAAAGCCAGAAATGATCAGGAAATCGTACAACTTGAAACAATGGAAAATGAGGAGCTGCTCATTATGTCCTATCCAAAAAGTCTGCTATGTATCGTTTTGGGAGCCGCAGCTATCGCATTTGGAGGTGATCTTACTGTAGATGCAGCAAGCCGTATTGCAATCGATTTTGGAATGAGCCAGAATCTTGTAGGCTTAACGATCGTTTCCATCGGAACATCCCTTCCAGAACTGGTAACATCCATTGTAGCCGCAAGAAAAAATGAAGTTGATATGGCAGTTGGAAATGCGATTGGTTCTAATATTTTTAATATCCTGATGGTTCTTGGTATTGCATCTGCGATCAGCCCCATGAAACTGATCGGAGAAAATATAATTGATATTGCAGTTTTGGTCGTATTTTCTGTTGTTGTGTGGATTTTTGGAGCGACAAAAAAAGAGATTTCAAGAACGGAAGGAATTATAATGATCTGTATGTATTTATGCTATAGCGGATACATTATTATGCGTTAGTCGTAATCATTGACATTACACCTGTACCACTATAAAATATAAGATATACAGGAGGAAATAAGATGCAGATATCAAGCAGATTTACAATGGCAATTCATATGTTTGCGTGCATAGATGTATTTAAAGATATGAAAATGACGAGTGATTTCATGGCGGCAAGTATCGGGACGAACCCTGTGATCATAAGGAAACTGCTGCAGCAGCTCAAAGCAGCAGGATTGATCGAAGTGTTAAGGGGAACTGGCGGAGTAAAAGTGAAACGTCCGTTTAGTGAGATAACATTTTTGGACATTTACAGAGCTGTGGAATGTACACCGCAGGAAGAATTGTTTCATTTTCATGAGAAACCAAATCAGAAGTGTCCGGTAGGGCGTAATATACATCATGTGCTGGACGGCAAATTAGATAAAGTACAAAAGGCAATGGAAGAAGAATTGTCAAAGACAACGTTAGAAGATGTCAAAGATGAGATGCAAGAATGGATCAGGAAGGAGAATGTATGATAAGATTAGCGACGATCGGAACCAATTTTATTACAGACTGGCTTATGGAAGGCGTTCAGGAATTAGATGAGATTAAGTTGACAGCTGTATATTCAAGAAATTTAGAAAAAGGAAAACAGTTTGCGGCAAAATATGGTGTGGAAAAAGTATATGACAACTATGAAGCGATGGCACAAGATCCTGAGATTGATGCGGTTTATGTGGCAAGTCCAACGTACATGCACTATGCACACTCTATTACAATGATCAATTATGGAAAACATGTTTTGTGTGAGAAACCAGTCTGTTCAAATCGCGAGGAATTAGATATCCTTACGAAAGCTGCAAAAGAACAGGGTGTTGTATTTATGGAGGCAATGAAGAATGTTCATTCTCCAGGATTCTATGCAATGATGGACAATCTTCATAAGATAGGACCGGTAAGAAGAGCAACCATCCAGTACTGCCAGTATTCTTCCAGATATGACAAATTTAAAAATGGCATTATTGAAAATGCGTTTAATCCAAAATTATCAAATGGGGCGTTGATGGATATTGGATCTTACTGTATTCATTTTCTTGCAAGTTTATTTGGAAAACCAGAGAAAATCCTTGCAGACAGCATTTTTCTTGAAAATGGAGTCGATGGTGCGGGAAGTGTGATCGCATCTTATGGAGATAAACAGGCAGAGATCATTTATTCCAAGATCACAGATTCCAAACTTCCAACACAGATTCAGGGAGAAAAGGGCTGCATGATCATTGAAGAATGCCCGATCATTAAGAAGATCACGATTCTTTACCGCAATGGAGAGAAAGAAGAATTACAATTTGACAAGAAAGATAATCCAATGATCTACGAGACAAAAGATTTTATAGAATTGATCAAAGAACATAAAGCTGATCATGAATTTTTAAGATCATCTGAGATTGAGATGGATATCACGGATGAAGTACGAAGACAGACAGGAATCGTATTTCCAGCAGATAAGATCAGAGAACAGTGATCATAAATAAGTAAGAGCTTCAAAAGGAAAAGATTTAAAAGTAAGACGAAATAAGAAGGGAAATCAAAAAACATGAGAAAGATCATAGCAGCAGGTTGTCTGGTGATGGCAATGTCACTATGTGTGGGATGTTCATCAAAGAAAGACAGCAGCGAAGAGACAACAACAGCAACAACAGAAGCCAAAATGAAAGTGCAGTCAAAATATAAAGTGCCAAAGATCACAGCAGCGAAGAAAACAGACCAGCTTGCAGATGCACAAAAAGGGGAAACAATTGTTACGATGAAAGTCAAAGGTTACGGAGAGATGAAGTTTAAATTCTTCATGAAGAAAGCACCTTTGGCAGTGAAGAACTTCGTAACGCTTGCTTCAAATGGATATTTTGACGGACAGATTTTCCACAGAGTCATCAATGATTTTATGATTCAGGGTGGAGATCCGACAGGAACAGGTACAGGAGGAGAAAGTATCTGGGGAGAAGAGTTCAAGAATGAAGTATGTGATGAACTTCTTCCATTAAGAGGAGCTTTATGTATGGCAAATTCAGGAGCAGATACAAATGGAAGCCAGTTCTTTATCGTTCAGGCAAAAGCAGATACAGCAAAAGAAGGTCTGGAAGAAGGAACGATGGATTTTACCAAGAAACAAAAACAGTTATTCTTAGATCAGGGTGGATATCCATCTTTAACAGGAAGCTATACGGTATTTGGACAGATGATCGAAGGATATGATGTGCTAGATAAGATTGCAGCATGTGAGACACAGGACAGTGGAAGCGGAGAACAAAGCCAGCCTGTGAAAAAAGTTGTGATCGAGAAAATGACAGTTTCAAACGCAGAATAAATCAAAGGAAAAACAGGTGGTTATATGCTGATCGTTGCACTTGATGCATCCAAAAAAGAACCTTTATACGAACAGATTTATAATTCCATAAAAGAAGAGATTGTAACAGGAGCTTTGCCTTTCGGGGCAAGGCTTCCTTCTGCCAGAAGACTTGCGAAGCATCTGGATGTGAGCCGCAATACGGTAGATACATCTTACGCACAGTTATGTGCGGAAGGTTATATAGAATCCAAACCCAAGAGAGGTTTTTTTGTCTGTCAGGTAGAAGAACTCGCAGAATTGCATATTCCAGTGAAAATTGAAGATGAGGAAGAAGAAACAAAACAGGAAGAAGTTCCTTATGATTTTTCACCGGTTGGAGTCGATATGGCTCAATTTCCATATCATATATGGAGAAAATTACTGAAAGAGATTATGATCGATGATAACAGTGAATTATTTCAAAAAGGCAATTTTCAGGGAGACTTGGAACTGCGCAAAGCAATCATGTATTATTTAAGGCAGTCAAGAGGTGTGCATGTTCATACCAGTCAGATCATCGTAGCAGCAGGAATGGAAAATCTGCTTTTTTTGCTGCATCAGATGCTGGGAGAGAAAGTTTCAATCGGAATCGAGAATCCAGTATATAAAAATGCATATGCAATCTTAAAGGAACTGAATTTTAAGATTCATCCGATTGCTATGGACGAGTCTGGAATGTGCGTGGAAGAGCTGGAACAAACCGATGCGAATCTTGCATATGTGACACCGGCTCATCAATATCCAACCGGTATGATCATGCCGGTCGGCCGCAGAAGCCAGCTGCTTAGATGGGCAAAAAAAGATCCAGACCGTTATATTATTGAAGATGATTATGACAGTGAATTCCGTTATCAGGGAAAACCAATTCCGGCAATGCAGGGATTGGATGATGGGGAAAATGTGATATACACTGGTACATTTTCAAAGGCAATTGCTCCGGCAATTCGTGCATGTTATATGGTGCTGCCTAAGAAACTTGTAAAGAGATATCAGATGATCGGGAAGACATTTTCCTGTGCGGTATCAAGAATTGATCAAAAAGTGCTGACGTTATTTTTGACAGAAGGACATTTTGAGCGGCATCTGAATCGCATGAGAAATATTTACAAGGAAAAGCATGATCTGTTGATTGCAGAACTTAAAAAGTTAAATTCCAAGATTAAAATATATGGACATGGGGCAGGGGCACATATCATTGTAAGATTTCCTGTGAGTGATCCAACAGCATTTCAGAAAGAATTAAGACAAAGAGGTGTGATGATCTATCCGCTTTCATGGTACTATATTGAGGGAAAACCATCGACGGAAGAATATATTTTAGGGTTTACTAGAATGAAAAAAGAAGATATGATAAGAGGGATTGAAATTATAGGAGAAGTACTCTGTTCAAAATAAGAAGTGGAGGACAAAGTTATGTCAGAAGAGAAAAATCAAAATGAGATTGAGGAAGTAACAAACGAAGATGAACACAAAGATATCGAACATTACTGCTATCTTTGCAGACGTCCGGAATCCGCAGCAGGAAAGATGTTAGAACTTCCTAATAATATTTACATCTGTACAGATTGTATGCAGAGAACATTAAATTCCATGAGCAATGGTCAGTTTGGATTTATTGATGCAAGAAATATGGATCTTGACAGCATGGACATATCAAAGATGATGAACGATATGCAGAGCATGCAGCCAAAAGCAGAAGTGAAGAAGAAAAAGAAAGAGAAGAAAGAAGAACCGGAACTTACATTAAAAGATATTCCGGCACCACATCAGATCAAAGGAATGTTAGATGAATACGTTATCGGACAGGATTATGCAAAGAAAGTCATGTCCGTTGCGGTATATAATCATTACAAACGAGTCGTAACAAACACGATGGATGAGATTGAAATCGATAAATCCAACATGCTGATGATCGGACCAACAGGAAGCGGTAAAACATACCTTGTCAAAACACTGGCAAGACTGTTAAAGGTACCTCTGGCGATCACAGACGCAACATCATTAACAGAGGCCGGATATATCGGTGATGATGTAGAAAGTGTCTTATCAAAGCTTCTACAGGCAGCAGACAACGATGTAGACCGTGCAGAACACGGAATCGTATTCATTGATGAGATTGACAAGATCGCCAAGAAACAGAATACAAACAGCCGTGATGTCAGCGGAGAATCCGTACAGCAGGGATTATTAAAACTCTTAGAAGGAGCAGAAGTTGAAGTACCAGTCGGAGCCACAAGCAAGAATGCTATGGTGCCACTGACAACGATCAACACAAGAAATATCCTCTTCATCTGCGGAGGAGCCTTCCCGAACTTAGAAGGAATCATCAAAAAACGTTTGATGAAGAAAACATCCATCGGATTCGGAGCAGATTTAAAAGACAGATTTGATGAAGAAGAAAATATCATTGCACAAGTAACAAACGAAGACTTAAGAGAATACGGATTCATCCCAGAATTCATCGGAAGACTTCCAATGATATTTACCTTAGAAGGACTGACAAAAGAGATGTTAGTCAAGATCTTAAAAGAACCAAAGAATGCGATCTTAAAACAGTATCAGAAGTTACTGGAATTAGACGAAGTAAAACTAGAATTCGACGAAGGAGCCCTAGAAGCCATCGCAGAACAAGCCCTGAAGAAAAAAACAGGAGCCAGAGCCTTACGCGCGATCATCGAGAAATTCATGCTCGACATCATGTACGAGATCCCAAAAGACGACACAATTGGAAGTGTAACGATTACACGTGATTATATTGAAAACCATGGAAATCCAGAAATCCATCTAAGAGACCAGTAAATATAATCAGATTGATATATTCATACACATAAACTAAATGCAGACGGAACGTTTCGTTTAACCAACAAACTTCCGTCTGTATTGTCGTGTTATTCAATAAACTTCCGTATGGAGAATATAGAAAATAAAAAGGTAACCAGTTTGAAACCGTAGGAGCACGCCTGCACTTAGTGAGTGACAGGTCATGCGACCTGCCACGAACTTAGTACAGCTGCGTAGCAAGTCGAACGAGAGTGGGTTTCAAACTGGTTACCTTTTTATTTTCTATATTCTATTGACAAAAGTCTTATTTAATAACTTTAATCCATCCTTCAGGAGCCTCAATATGTCCCATCTGAATTCCAGTTAAAGTATCATATAACTTCTTGATCACTGGTCCCATTTCTTCCATTCCGCTTGGGAAGCAGATTTCATTACCATGATCATAAATCTTTCCTACTGGAGAGATAACTGCAGCAGTTCCGCATAATCCACATTCTGCGAAATCTTTAACTTCGTCGAAGTATACTTCACGTTCTTCAACTTCAAGTCCTAAGTATTCTTTTGCTACATACATCAGAGAACGACGTGTAATAGATGGAAGGATACTGTTAGATTTAGGTGTTACAACTTTACCATCTTTTGTGATGAAGATGAAGTTAGCTCCACCTGTTTCTTCTACTTTAGTTCTTGTAGCTGCATCAAGGTACATGTTTTCATCAAATCCCTGACGATGAGCTTCCATGATTGGGTAAAGGCTCATTGCATAGTTTAATCCAGCTTTGATATGTCCTGTTCCGTGAGGTGCTGCACGGTCATAGTCACTGACACGAATAGTAATTGGTTTTGCACCTTCTTTGAAGTAAGGTCCTACAGGTGTTGTGAATACACGGAACTGGTATTCGTTTGCAGGTTTTACTCCGATAACGGCATCGCTTCCGAACATATATGGACGGATATATAATGTAGCACCAGAACCGAAAGGTGGTACGAATGCTTCATTTGCTTTTACAACTTCTTCAATAGCTTCTACAAATTTATCTTCAGGGAATACAGGCATCTCAAGTCTTCTGCAAGAATCTGCCATACGGCTTGCATTTAAGTCAGGACGGAATACAACGATATGTCCATCTTCTGTTGTGTAAGCTTTCATTCCTTCAAAACATGTCTGAGCGTACTGTAATACACCGGCACATTCAGAGATTGTGATGTTGGCATCTGTTGTTAATTCACCTTCATCCCATGCTCCATCTTTGTAATTAGCTACAAAACGGTAATCTGTTGGCATATAACCGAAACCGATGTTAGCCCAGTCGATATTTTTCTTTTCCATAATATTAATGCACTTCCTTCTATTCTTAATTATAGAGTCATTAGCCAGTCTATGGATGGTTGGCTAAAAATTCTTATTGGTAACAGTTTACACCCGAATATTTGTATCGTCAAGATATTTTATACATCATAACCATGAATATTTTTCACCGATGGTCCGAAAGATAATCCAACACCCTGCGAACTCTTTGGTCCTTTCGGATAACCGATTCCGCTGTAGTATATGTAATAGTTTCCATTTTCAACAAAAAATGTACTTCGATAGATACCTCGGTTGTCCCATGATTTCTCTTTGCCAGATGGTTTTAAGATAGTGATACACTTTTTAAAATCATGTTCATTTTTGGAAGATGTATAATAAAGGTTCATTTCCCTGTGTTTGCAGCCATTGATAAAAGCAACGACCAGCATTTCATAGCCTTTCTTTGTGTGAATGACATCAAGATGCCAGCTGCGAAGTTTGTCGGAAGGGTATTTTAACTGAATCTTTGATGGCTTGCTCCAATGGTATCCATCTTCGCTTTCACGGTATAAAACAGGAAATTTCTGTTTATAGTTTACTGTCCACATTTTATATCTGCCATCCTCATATAGGATCGCAGGACTTAAAATGCCATCCACCTTAGCATCGGAGACTAATACAATCTTAGCAGCTGTCCAGTGAATTCCATCGGTAGTGGTTCGTTTCATGATCTGGTCAATGCGTGTACGATTATCAACCTGGCGCCAGTAACACTCTAATGTATTGATATCTTCTCTGTATACAAGATGCGTATCAGAATTATATTGCTTGTCAGGGTCATCAAATGGAACGAGTGGATCAAGAGCAACGGCTTTACCTTCCCCTTCAAAAGGTTTCCAGTGAATCTTATCATTGGAAACACAGACGTGCGGATTTTCTTTGCGCTGGTCAGCTCCAGGATATGGAGTGTAAGCCATCCAGTAGCGGTAGCCGTTCCATGGTTTGTCGAAATTTAAAACTTTTGGATGAAAAGCCTGTTTGTCTCCGTAAGAGCTTGTGATATCAAGTTTGGATCTGGAAAGTTTTTGCTCCCAGGATTTGCTGATCTTCACAGGCTTGTCCAAATCGGCCTGTGTGTGTTTGGGTACACAAGATGTAGTGATGACAAGTAAAGATAAGATCATCACCAGTGCAATGCTTTTGTTCTTTTTTAACATAATCTCCTCCTTATTGTAAACAGTCCTTGTAAATGAGAATGTAAGACCTGATGATTTTACATAGATTTAACAAAGACTGTTTACAGTATAACATAAGAAAAAGCTTTGTTTTCATAAAAGTATAATAATTAAGGAAAATGAAAGAAAGTTATTGGGAAAGTGTGAAATATAATGATATAATATTACAGAACAATAAAATAAGCGTAAACGAAAGGGGATTCTTCTCATGGATCAGATGAAGTATCTAAAGGAACTGGCCGTACGTTACCCGAATGTGGCATCGGCATCAACGGAGATCATTAATCTTCAGGCAATTTTACATTTGCCAAAAGGAACGGAGCATTACGTTTCCGATGTCCATGGTGAATATGAAAAGTTCAGCCATATTATAAGGAATGGATCGGGAGCAATCCGAAGCAGAATTGAAGATGAATTCGGGAACACATTAACAACAAAACAAAAGAAAAATCTTGCATCTGTGATCTACTATCCAGAACAGAAAATGGATTTAATGGAAGAAGAATTACCAAAGAATGCACTTCTTGAGTGGCAGCATGATACAATGGTACGTCTTGTTCACGTCGCAAGATCTGTGGGTAATAAATATACGAGATCAAAAGTAAGAAAAGCAATGTCACCAGAGTTTGCCTATGTTATGGAAGAATTGATGGTGGAACATCGAAGAGCTGATAAGAAACGTTATGTGGAACAGATTCTTGAGACGATCATCACAACCGGAAGAGTCAGACAGTTTATTGCAGCAATGGCACATCTGATTCAGGATCTGGCGATCGATCATTTGCATGTGATCGGAGATATCTATGACAGAGGATCAGGACCTCACAGAATTATGGATTGTATTATGAAGACAGAGAATGTAGACATTCAGTGGGGAAATCATGATATACTGTGGATGGGAGCAGCATCTGGGCATCGAGCATGTATTTGTAATGTAGTAAGAATCTGTGCAAGATACAATAACCTTGATGTTTTGGAAAATGGTTATGGAATCAATTTAATTCCATTAGCGAGATTTGCACTCGAATGCTACAAAGATGATGAATGTGAATTATTCCATGCATCTGGAGAGGTTGATGAAAGTAATATCCGAGAAGAAGAGTTAAATAAGAAGATGCATAAAGCAATTGCGATCATGCAGTTTAAAGTGGAAGGACAGCTGATCAAGAGACGTCCAGACTTCCTGATGGATGACAGATTATTACTTGACAAAGTCGATTATGAAAAAGGAACGATCACAATTGATGGAAAAGAATACGAATTAAAAGACAAGAATTTCCCAACCATCGATCCAAATGATCCATATAAATTGACGAAAGAAGAAGAATACGTGATGGAACATCTCGTAACAGTTTTTAAGTATTGCGCATATCTTCAGGAACATGTGAGATTCTTATTTGCAAAAGGAAATTTATACAAAGTATTTAATGGAATGCTGTTATACCACGGCTGTGTTCCACTCAATGAGGATGGAACATTCCGAGAGGTAGAATTTGAGGGAAGAAAATACGCTGGAAAAGAACTGTATGATATATTAGAACATTTAGCACGTCAGGGATATTACGAAGAAAAAGATAAGGAAGCAAGAAAATACGGGCAGGATATTATGTGGTTTATCTGGTCAAACGAGAATTCTCCAGTCTATGGAAAAGCAAAGATGGCAACCTTTGAACGTTATTTCTTAGATGATGCAGACATTAAGAAAGAAAAGAAAGACTACTACTATCAGTGGTATGAAAACGAAACTGTGATCAATCAGATTTTGGAGGAATTTGGGCTAGATCCGGCAACAGGAAAGATCGTCAATGGACATATGCCAGTCGCAGTAAAGAAAGGGGAAAGCCCGATCAAATGCGGAGGAAAGCTCTTTGTCATCGATGGAGGATTTTCGAAAGCATACCAGAAGACAACAGGAATCGCAGGTTATACATTGGTATCGAATTCTTACGGCTTAAAACTTGCAGCACATGAACCATTTGTATCAAGAGATACAGCAATCCGCGAAGAGACAGACATTCATTCAGACACCATTGTTATCAACAAAGTGACAAAACGAAAATGTGTCTATGACACAGATAATGGAAAGGAACTTCAGGAGAAAGTGGCAGATCTTGAACAGTTATTATGGGCTTATCAGAAAGGACTTATTACGGAGCGCATTTAAATTAATTTCATAAAGGGGGAAATTTTTATGAAGAAGAGTATTCAGAAAGTACTAGTAGTATTGTTAGCAGTTGTGATGTCAGTGACATTTCTTGTGCCGGGGAGCTATGTTAAGGCAAGTATGCCAACAACAGATGATTTTAATGAATTTGATGCATGGAGTCCGACACTAAGTGAGCTGAAGTCAAATGCAAAGCAGGTAGATCTAATAAAAAATTATCAGGTGAAGTTAAAACCAGGTGACATATATTATTACAAATTTAAGATACATCGAAAAGGAAATTACAGGGTAACATATACATCCAATGATATTCATGGATATACAAAATTCTATATGTTTAATAAAAAATTAGTAAGACGTGATTCGGATGTTTATGTTTGTGCTCCGAATGATCCACATTATCTTGAAAGGGTATTCAGCACGGAAGAATACTACATTGTATTCCGAAGTCTGAATGGAACGGGAACTTTTAATTTTCAGATTGATTACAATACAATTCCAAAGATCAATTGCTCAGATCTGGTTTTACTGAAAGGAAAAAGCAAGAGATTACTGATCACACAGAGTACAGACCGTCCAACATGGTCAATCAGCAATTCATCCGTAGCAACAGTCACTGCAAAAGGCGGGGGAAGTGCAGAAGTAAAAGCAAAGAAATATGGAACGACCTATGTCACAGCATCTATGGATGGAAAGAAGATCAAATGCAAAGTGCGAGTTGCTGATCCAAAGCTGAATAAGACATCATTGAAACTGAAAGCGAAAAAATCATATCAGCTGAAAGTAAAACAGGGAGTTGGTACAGTAAGTTGGAGAACTTCCAAGAATTCAGTAGCAAGAGTCATGAATGGAAAAGTAATTGCCAGAAAGAAAGGAACAGCTTATATTACAGCAAGGTGCAATGGTAAGACGATGAAATGTAAGGTTACAGTAAAATAACCAATTAAGAAATTACAGCATATACTATAAAAAAATCCGAGGTATCCTATATGCCATGTGAAAATGCTGCTCAAAGTGAGAATTATTTTGAATTTATCGGAGAATATAGTGGAGTTCTCGATTATGTAAAAGAAGAATTCAACACAGATTGCATTACAGTCATCAACCAAAGATTTGCAATTGCCTATGTACCGAAGAATGGAAGAACATCCATCTATGGACAAAACTATCCATACAATACAATTCCAAGATGTTTCGGTTTAATGGACACACAGATGCTAGAAGACGTCGGGGTAGCCCAAGTCAGAAGAAGTCCATTAGATCTCTATGGAAATGGTGTTTTAGTCGGAATGATCGATACAGGAATCGATTATGAACATCCAGCGTTTCGTTACGAAGACGGCAGCAGCAAGATTTATTCTCTCTGGGATCAGACAATCGAGGGCAGCCCGGAAGATACCTTCTTGGGATATGGCACAGAATATACCAAAGAACAGATCGAAGAAGCATTAAGAAGTGAGATACCACAAGAAAAAGTACCATCGAAGGATGAATCCGGACATGGTACTTTTTTAGCTGGTTTAATTGCCGGAAATGAGGATAACGAGGCAGGATTTTCAGGAATTGCACCCAATGCAGGACTGATCGTGGTGAAATTAAGAAAAGCAAAAGACTATTTAAAAGAATATTACTGCATCGATCCAAAGTACGAGGTATACGCAGAAACAGATATCATGCTTGCGGTCCGTTATATCGATTACATTGCAGAACAACTGCAAAGACCAATCGTTATATTCTTAGGGATCGGCACAAGCCTTGCATCTCATCTTGGAACAGGACCATTAGACCAGTATCTGTCAGGCAGAGCTATGCTTCGAGGCGTAGCAGTTGTTACAAGTGCCGGCAATGAAGGACAGGCAAGACACCATTACAGCGGTCAGGTTTCACAAAATGCATCGAAAGTGGAAGTGAAAGTCGGAGAATCTGAATATGGATTTACGATGGAACTATGGGGATTAGCACCCAACCGCTATTATGTAGATATCGAATCACCATCCGGACAGAAAACAGGAAGGATACAAGGCGGATTAAGCGGGCAGAGAGATGTAACATTTTTATTGGAAAGAACCAGATTGATCGTGGAATACTTTACCGTAGATTCATCTGCAGGAGCTCCTGTCATCGTTATGAGATTTCAAAATCCAGCTCCCGGAATCTGGAACATCTATGTCAGTGATGATGAAGTTGGAAACCGAGAATTTGATCTGTGGCTTCCCATCACAAATTTTCTCAGCGAAGACACATTTTTCTTAGAATCCACGCCATATAATACACTCGTAGCACCATCGAATACAGGATTATTGATGTGCTGCGGAAGTTACAATTCTAACACAGGAAGTCTTGCAATCGACAGCAGCAGAGGCTTCCCAAGAAATGCAGTCAAACCAGACTTTACAGCCCCAGGAGTAGAAATCTTAGGACCGCTTCCAAGGAACCGCTATGGAAGAAAATCAGGCACCAGTGTCTCAGGAGCCATCACAGCAGGAATTGCAGCATTAATGTTGGAATGGGGAATCGTACAGAGAAATGATATGCAGATGAATACGACAAGAATTAAGAATTATCTGATCCGGGGAGCTAGAAGAGATCAGGGGAGGATATATCCTAATCGGGAATGGGGATATGGGGAGATTGATCTTTATGAGACGTTTTTGGGAATTCGGTAAAAGAATGAAATGAGAAAAGAGGCAGGATTGTAAAATATAAAATAGCATGTTATTATGAGTAAAAAGTACGGCAAAGTGTTAAAAAGTACAAGGAAGTATTTAGGAATTGAGAAATAAGATATTTTTATTAAGAAAGAAGGTGTAACATGACAAATTTAAATATTCCAGTAGGAATCTCAGATTTTGCACAGATTCGCCAAAATGAATACTATTATGTTGATAAATCAGGCCTGATCAGTGAAATTTTAAAAACACCAGTAAATTATTTGATGGTCTGGATATTTCAAAAAAAGATGCTGTGTGTAAAGAATGGATGAATCAGTATCCTGTCATTTTCCTTACATTTAAAAATATTGATGGATTAAACTTTCAAAGAGCATACGATCAGTTAGTATATGAGATTGGAAGTCTGTTTGAAGAACATTCTTACTTAACAGATTGTGAACAACTAAGTGAGAATGAACGACAGATGTTTCGAAAATTACAGAATCAGCAGGCAAGTGAAGTTGAGATTTCACGTTCCTTACAGTTATTATTGCAGATCATGAACAAATATTATGGGAAACAGGTAATTTTGCTGTTAGACGAATATGACGTTCCATTAGCAAAAGCAAGTACAAACAATTACAATGAACAGATGTTAGAAATTATCAAAACAATGATGGCAACAGCGCTAAAAGATAATAGCAATCTCAAATTTGCAATTATAACAGGATGTTTAAAAATATCGAAAGAAAGCATTTTTACAGGAACCAATAATTTTGTCTCAGATACGATATCATCCACTAGATTAAATGAATATTTTGGTTTTACACAAAAAGATGTTGAAACAATTTTAGAAGATGCGAATATCACGAATCAAGCACAAAATATCAAGAAATGGTATGATGGGTATCAATTTGGAAATTTTATTATCAGGTGGATATATTCTGCAGAGAGTAGAAGAAGATCTGACATATGACTATCTGCATTCTTCTGAGGGAAACTTATGGAGTATTTTATATCTGACAGGATATTTAACAAAAGTCAGGAAAGAAGATTTTTACCATGCATTTCTGGCAGGAATATTTGCAGGAGCTGGATATATGGTAGAATCAAACAAAGAACATGGAGAAGGCAGAAGTGATGTAGTTGTTTATGACTCTGCAGAGGGAAGAGTTATGATATTTGAGGCAAAGTATTCAAAGACAATAGATGCAATGGAGCGAGATTGTCAAACAGCGATCAAACAGATTGATGAACGGATGTATGCAAAAGAGTATGAAGACAGCTGTGATGAAGTCATTTGCTATGGGATTTGATGTCAAAGATTTATAATGAAACAGGACAGAAATTTATATTTATCATGGATGAATGGGATGCAGTTTTTCATATGTCATTTATCACAGAAGAGGATAAACAAAATTATCTCTTATTTTTAAAATCTATGCTAAAAAGTAAACCATATGTTGAGCTAGCTTATATGACAGGAATCCTTCCAATTGCAAAATATTCAGATGGATCAGAATTAAATATGTGCATTAAGAGACAATCAATTGGCAAACTACTGGACAAGTTCAGGAACTTATGACTCCATTTTCACATATATTAAAGGAAATATCGCAGATGTAAGAAATGATCTTGTATTTATGGTATCAGGAGAAAAAGTACCAGCACGAATCCAGCAATACGCAGCAACAGCGAATGAGCTGCATACGAAAGATCAGATATATTCAGCGATGGTTGTTTATGGATTGTTAACCTATGAAGATGGAAAAGTTTTTATTCCAAATAAGGAATTAATGGAAAAGTTTGATGAATTATTGTTATCAAATCAGAATCTAGGCTATGTATATCGACTTGCGAAAGAATCAGCAAGAATGTTACAGGCAACACTTCATGGAGATACCGATACAATGTAAGAGATTCTTGAATATGTACATGATACGGAAGTGCCAATTTATTCTTACAATAACGAGGTGGAGTTATCGGCGATTGTGAATCTTGTTTATCTTTCAGCAGAACAGATTAAACATAAAAATTATAAATTAAGATTTCAAGGAAAACTTGCAGAGGAAACTGGAATTTCAAAGGAAATTCTGGGAGTTGCAACTAAATATAATAAAAATTTCTGCTCAAATTCTTCCTGTCCCATCCAAATCCCAACGACTACCCATCAAATCACACTTCTCAATTTCCGATAATTCGCCCAACAAAGAAATAAAGAACTAACCATCAATCCTCCCAAATACCCAGCCACCCCATACAATGGAATTACAAATAAAATAAAACAAATCTGAATCACAAGTGACACACTATTATGAAGCAGTGTATCTTTCGTCTTCCCAAGTCCATTCAAGATCGTAGACAAAATCGAAGAACAATACAAAAACGGACACAAAAAAGACAACAATCTCAAATATTCCCCACAAAGCCGATTATGAAAAAAGAAATTTCCAATCCAAGGCCCAAGCACAAAGAATCCGCAAAAAGCTCCAACACCAAGAATTACACAAAAGATCAGAGGCAAGATAGCACAACGCCTGAGATAAGCAGGATTATTTTCGGCTTTAGCAGCGGAAATCTTAGGCAGAAGCATCAAAGACAAAGCATTGGTAATTGTAGACGGAAACATAATAAAAGGAAGTGCCATCCCGCTTAAAATTCCATAAATTTCAACACTACGATAACGATTTCCATAAAAACGATATAACATCATCGGAATCAGAATACTTTGAACACTCTGAAGTAAAGTCACAGATAAACTGTTTAAAGTCAGCGGAATTCCAAGGGATAGCAGTTCATAAAATACGGAATGTTTTGACACGAAAGAAGCAGATGAAACACAAGCCAGATCAGCTTTTTTATGTAAAAGATAGTAGATGACAGTAAAGCAAAATGAAACAATCTCTCCAACAGCCATTCCACAGACAGCTAGAAATGCTGCAACCGGCATTTTCTCCATCATAAATACAGAGAGCAAAAAGATAGAAGATACTCTTGAAATCTGCTCCAAGCACAAAGAAACTGCAGGAACACCAGAGTTTCCAATTCCAAGACAATATCCGTGAATACAGTTTTTGACTCCGACAAAAGGAAGAACAAGAACAGCAAGTCTAAGGCATGGTACGCAGTCAGGTTCATGAAGAAATACAGAACAGATTTCTTCTGCATACCAAAATACAAAAAAGGAGAAAATGATACAAAGACACAGCGTAAGAACGATCGTAATCCGAAGCACAAGGCGTGCAGCATCAATGTTTCCAGCCGCTTTTTTCTCAGCCGTAATCTTAGAAAGTGCAATCTGAAATCCCTGAAAACAGACAGCAAAGCCAAGAAGATAAACAGGAAAGATCAGCTGATAAATTCCCATTTGATGTGCACCAATTACGCCTGCCAGAAATATTCTATTATAGAATCCAATGAGTCTTGAAAGAAAGTTAGAAAGTGTTAAGATCACAGTGCCGCAGATAAATGGGCTTGCCTTTTTCATAAGAGATACCAGCCGCTTTTTAATCATTGTATGAAATAAAAAAACAAGATATTACAAAATAGTATTTGACATAAGAAACACGCTTTGTTAATATAACAAATGAAATCCGAGTTATATAGTCGGGATTGAGGTGAGAGAATGAAATTATCGACAAAAGGACGCTATGGATTAAGAGCGATGGTAGACATTGCAGTATACAGTCAGGACGGCCCGGTACCGATCAGTGCGATCGCAGAGAGACAGAATATTTCTGTCAGATACTTAGAGCAGTTATTACCAAAACTTAAGAAAGCAGGAATCATCAAAAGTATTCGCGGAGCACAAGGTGGATATATGCTGGATAAAGATCCCAAGGACATTTCCGCAGGAGACATTTTAAGAACTCTGGAAGGAGATTTAACACCGATCGATTGTGCGGCATTTACTGGAGATACATCGACTTGCAGCGGGACGAAGTTCTGTGTAACCAAAACAGTCTGGAAACGAATCAATGACAGCGTTCAACAAGCAGTTGATTCGATCACTTTAAAAGAATTGATGGAAGAATCAATCGAAATACATTCAAAATATGATCAAGAAGAAAGGCAGGAATCATAATCATGGAAAAGAAAATCATTTACTTAGATCATGCAGCTACTACAGCAACAAGACCGGAAGTTGTAGATGCAATGCTTCCTTATTTTACAGAAAACTTCTGGAATCCATCCAGTGTATATACACCAGCGTTAAACAACCGTAAAGTTGTAGACGAATCAAGAGATACGATCGCAAAATCTCTTGGAACAACACCAGAGAACATCTACTTCACAGCAGGTGGTTCCGAATCTGATAACTGGGCATTAAAATGTACAGCAGAAGCTTATCAGAATAAAGGAAAACATATCATCACAAGTAAGATCGAGCATCATGCGATCCTTCATACATGTGAATACCTTGAAAAACGAGGATTTGAGATCACATACATCGATGTTGATGAAAACGGAATCTTAAAATTAGACGATTTAAAAGCAGCGATCAGACCAGACACAATCTTAATCTCAGTTATGTTTGCAAACAATGAGATCGGAACAATCCAGCCAATCAAAGAGATCGGTGCGATCGCAAAAGAACACGGAATCTTATTCCACACAGATGCAGTTCAGGCATATGCTCAGATTCCAATCAATGTAGATGAATGCAATATCGATATGTTAAGTGTCAGCGGACACAAATTCGGTGGACCAAAAGGAATCGGATTCTTATATATCAGAAAAGGATTAAAACTTCGTTCATTCGTTCATGGTGGAGCACAGGAAAGAAAAAGACGTGCAGGAACAGAGAATATCACAGGTATCGTAGGACTTGCAAAAGCAGTTGAGATTGCATTTGCAACAATGGATGAGAGAATCAAACATGAAACAGAAGTTCGTGACTATGCGATCAAGAGAATCTTAGCAGAAGTTCCATACTGCCGTTTAAACGGAGATGCAACAAGAAGAGTGCCAAACAACATCAACATCAGCTTCCAGTTCATCGAAGGTGAATCTTTACTGATCATGCTTGATATGGCAGGAATCTGTGCATCCAGTGGATCTGCATGTACATCTGGATCATTAGATCCATCTCATGTACTGTTAGCCATCGGACTGCCTCATGAGATCGCTCATGGATCACTTCGTATGACAATCGGAGAAGAAACAACAAAAGAAGATATGGACTATGTTGTAGATCATATCAAAGAGATCGTGACAAAATTAAGAACAATGTCACCTTTATACGAAGATTTCGTAAAGAAAAATAACTAAGAGATTTTCTAAAAGAAAATGATAAAGAAAATCAGCAAATAATAGAATTTCAGCAGAATTTATAGATAAACCAGGAGGAATCACAATGTACAGTGAGAAAGTAATGGATCATTTTCAGAATCCAAGAAACGTAGGAGAAATTGAAAACGCCAGTGGTGTTGGAACAGTTGGTAACGCAAAATGTGGAGATATCATGAGAATCTACTTAGATATCGATGATAACGGAATCATCCAGGATGTTAAATTTAAGACATTTGGATGCGGAGCAGCGGTTGCAACAAGCAGTATGGCAACAGAGCTTGTAAAAGGAAAGAACATCCAGCAGGCATTAGAAGTAACAAACAAAGCCGTTATGGAAGCATTAGACGGACTTCCACCAGTGAAAGTTCACTGCTCTTTACTTGCAGAAGAAGCAATTCACGCAGCATTATGGGATTATGCTGAGAAAA
>OGDN01002636.1_pt1 | contig 22154 bp, 36 predicted proteins | sample 1570271 | NCBI WGS metagenome assembly OGDN01 (sample SAMEA4384481, study PRJEB24528) | human gut metagenome | reverse complement strand
TTTCATAATAGATGAAAAATTCTTATCCTGCGCTGATAATATTGCTTTTACACTAAATGACTCTGCCATTCTCTCACTCCTCTCTGTCTAGTAGTTTGGTTATTCCAGCCAATTTGGACGGTTCTTTACGTTTCTTGACTTTTCTCAGTTCCTGGTCAAAATCAAAGAATTGCTGAAATCTCCGATAAACTGGTTTTGTCTTACTTTCTTTTCTGCTTTTACTGCAAAATTAAGAAACGCCTGTCGGTGTTCATGCAAACTCTCATCAAGCATACGAAGTTCTAAAGCTTCCATCATAATTTCATACTCTGCCAGCGTAAGCTGATCTACCTGTTCAAATGATGTGAATCCAAAATACCGAAAACAATTTTTCGCTACCTGCTTATACCAATCTTCCTCTACTGGTTCTGGGCCATCTGTTTTTCGTATTCTTTCTCGATCTCCTCCACGATCTTCTTGGTAGCATTTGCTTTCAATAAAAAATCTTTCGTTTTCTCCATAAGCTTATCAATATCAGTCTCTTCGGAATCGATATAGGAATCCAGTAGCGCTTTCGTTACTCTAGGATTTTCTCCTTTATTGGCCATATCTAGAAGATCTACTAAAGCATCGGTCTCCTGATCCACAACAACTCTTGCAATCAGATATCTTGCGCCGATCTCTTTTGTAACTCCCTGCATTCCCTGAACCGGAATTTTAACTGTTCTGTTTGCTTCCCTTAAAAATCCCATTCCAAATTTAAACTGATATACTGTTCCGTTAATCGTAAGTTCCATCATATTTCCTTATCTCCCTTCTGTGCGACATCGCACACGAAAAAGAGCGCCTGTCATTACGACAAACCCTCTCCATTTTTTAGCTATTTAATTTTATAATTGACTCATTTTTACGTTTAAAATTTTTAAAATCATTTCCGCTGATCGTGTAGCCTGATCATTATAATCTTTTGCCAACGGACTATTAATCATATCTCCATCTTTGTAATGGATAAATGAATGCGACAACTCCCATGCAAGTTCATAGCACGCTTTTTCTACAGTTACATTGGTTCTGATACCAATCACATCACCATGTAATCTACTGTCGTTATATTTAAATGGATATGAGGACACCTTAATGCCCCTATCTTCTGCTACCTGAAGCAGAACCTTAAATACTCTGATAGGATTATCAATCTGTGGAAGTTCCTGCTCCTCCTTCTTCTCGACCAACTTTGTCTCAACCGGAGCAGGTTTCGTTTCTTTCGGCTCTTCCTTTGCCCGGAAGTAAAAGTCAACCAGATAATCATATACTTCCCATGCCTTATCTGTATTTAAGGATTTGGCATGGAGTAAAGCGCCTTTCTCTGTCCAGAGATACAATGTCTTGGCATATTTGAAGGAGCTTTGAATTTCACATGTCCTTTTCAATCTCCTTAATTCTTCCCCAAACACCTCAATATAGTGTTTTCCAAGAACATATCTGTCTTTATTATAATTGAAATTATAAATTATCTTATCCTTGGATACTCCATATGCTTCCGCTATTTGCCGAGTTGTAAGAACCTTCATTCCTTTTACTTCTACTGTTTCTGGTAACTGCATAATAATTCTCCTTTCAAATTTTGATTCTTGAAAGAAGTTCCTATCTGCATTATAATATTTACAGAAGGTAACTTCTCGTAGGAGCAACTATTTCACTTTGGTCGGTGGGGTTGCTCCTTATGTTTAATTTTCATTTTTTAAAGATTTTACTTCTTTACATTCTAAAGTGCCAATGGGGTATTCCCACACTCGTCCCTCAAAAGAAAATCTTTTTCCGCATGATTTACACATAAAATCACTGCATTCTACATAATGCTCGATTTCTGGTCCCATTCGGTTTTCTCCCGTATCATACGAATTCGCGTTAAATTCATAATCATCTACCACGATCCGATTATTTGCATCGCAATATGGACAAGTAACAGAAATTTTCAATTCTACAGATTCATCATATTGTTCTTCATTATCTTCCAGCAGTTTTGAATAAACTTCTTTTATTCCTTGCCGAACTATATCTGTTTTATTTTTTCCTGTTCGCTTAGTACAATATTCTAACATTTGTTCTTCTGCTTCAGAGGTTCGTATTTCTATTCTTCCTCTTTTTCCTTTTTCTTCAAAAGGTCTGCCTTGCTTTGGACTCATAGTTCCACCTCTCTTTTATTTATCGTCCGTACTTTTATTGTATATTGTCCGTACATTAATGTCAACATTTTTGTCCACAAAATATTAGTATCACTTTATTGTTTATTTTGCAAATCACCACGCTACTTTTCCACTTATCCAATTGAGCATACTGCACAATTGGTCACCAACAATCCTCACTTTTTCTTTTTCAGTATACTGACCCGATTTTCCACCCCGTAGAATACTTTTTATTCTCATACAAATATTTTATTTTCTCTTTTTGTGCAATTTATGAGAAAATCACTTTTTTCTTAAAGCTGCTCTCTACGCTCCTGTTTTCTGTGTATCTCTAAATACATATGCTGCGATTTCTTTCTGTTCCTCTGACACAGTCGCATAACCGCTCACACCATTTCCATTGATTCCAAATGTAAGAGAAATCTCCACATTGTCCTCTGCACTTGATGTCTGATCAAGCTCTGTAAGGAATCCCTGAAAGTATTTAGATTTATACTTGCCCTTATTTCCATCAGTTCCTTCTTCCTCCAGGTTCACTTCCCAAATTTCCATCATCTGGTCATTATCCAGAGCTTCTTCCAGTTCATCGATGAACTGATCTCCTTTTTTCAGAAGACTGGAAGCTGTAATCTCTACCTCTGCTGTTCCCGGAGTACGTACCGTTCCATCTTTTGTTGCTGTGGTATCAGCATCTTTTGACTTGGTACGTTCATTTTCAGTTGTAAATGCAATTGCTGTTGCATCATGGTCTTTTTCTTTACTCATGATACGATACAAATAAATAATCTTTTTACCAGATACCGCCTCTGCAAATAACTGTAATTTGCTAAATTTCATTGCCTGTCCTCCTAACTAAATTGAAATTCCACTTCTAAAACTCCATGAAGAAGTGGCTGTTTTGTCGTTGTATCCGGGAGAATCTGCTGGCTCACATCTCTGATCTGCCACGCGTAATTCTCCGTATGCTCCAATATCCTGCACATTGCTTTAATCTCCGTCAGAATGGCTGATACTGTTCCTCTCTGCCTTGGGTTGTCGTGCCACACATGAAATGTCTGACTGACTCTTCCAATGACCTCAGACTTTGTATCCTGGTCACTCTGCTGGCTGTCTGCAAGATATACGAAAGGATACGGCGTACCCTCTGGCGGTAAAAACGTATCGTACACACCTGTATCCGTATCCTTATATTTTTCTTTCAATGATATTAAAAACTCACTGAATAATTCCTGCTGTGGATCCATAACATCACCTCACAAGCTTCTGCATATCAGACTTGAATTTTTCTTTTTGCTCATCAAATGCCGGTTTCAAATATGGTTTTGCTTTCATTTTCCTTGGTCCCAATTCGACATATGCTGCATAATGCGCCTTCGGTTCAACTGTTGCTGTAAGTCCGCCATTTGTAATCTCTAATCCAATACTTTGTTTTAAAGTTCCTCCCTTATAATTAGGAATCCCTGTACTTTGCGGTGTTCCAACAGGCGCCTTTTTTTGAGCCTTTTTCTGCATTTCTGATCCATTTTTTTGTACAACTGTCCTAACTGCATACAGCCCCAAATTGTTTTTTATTTTCAAATTGATTTTTTCCATGCCGACAATTTTTACTTCTGCTCCCATCACTGCACCTCCGACACTACGAATATCTGCTTGGTCCTCAAGTTTCTCCGACTATCCACCTGGTAAATCTTCTGTCCAACACGAATCCGGTCAAATGGCTTTGTACACTGGTTCTGCAACTGGATTGTCAGACTTCCCTGCCGGATAGTTCCATACACCAGTCTCATTGTCTCTGCCCCGGTATCCATGACCGAGGCATAACTCCTTACTTCTTCGACCTGATCATCTACATAATTACCAGTCTTTTTGTCGTACTCTCCCGGAATGATCTTCTGAAAATAAATTAGTGTATCATATCTCATATAAACATCATCCTGCCTTTTCTTACATCTTTCTGCTTATCAAGAAATGCCCTGATATCTTCCTTGTATTCCGCAAAATCGTCCTCTGTAAATGCCTGATTTTCCCCTTCTACGGTATGCGAAGCAAGTCCTTCAGACCCAATCCGATTATATCTTTTAATTGCAACGTCAATGATGATGTAATTCATTTCTTCCGGAGACTCTATCCCACCGAGCAGAAACTTAAGCCTCTGCCTCGTCCCATTCAGGATCAAGGTCAATTTCTTGGTCAGCTTTCTGTCAATGATTTCCGGCAAGCCCAATAATAATTTTAAATCCTCCAGCATATCCGCCTCCTACTCTGCAGGAGTTTCCTCTGCCTTCTTGCTACGAGACTTCTTTGCTTTTTGTGCTGGAGTGCCTGAATCATTACCTGGCTGTTCGTCTGGAGCATTCTTATCATTGCCCTCCGAATTCTCATCTGGGATATCAGCTTCCTCTCCTGAATCCTCATTCGAACTTTCTGCTTCTTCCACCAGTTCGATCAATGGCGTATGCTGCTTGTTATCACTTCCGGCAAGCTCCGCGATTCGTTCTTTCAGTACTGTCACTCCTTCGCGAGGGAAGATATCCCCCTCTTCGTAGGAATGGTCATTATCGTGCAGATCAACAAAATGTTTAATTACTCTATACATACTTTTCCCTCCTCTTATGCTCCTGCAATAGTTCCAATGAATACTCCGTCTGCAAATTCCGGGTAGAATTTCACACAAGACATCAGCAATGTGTCAATTGTTGCATTATCAGACTTCACAGAATGCGTCATTCCTACCAGCCCTGTCTCGTCGCCAGAAAGATCAAATGTCTGTGCTACATCACCGGTCATCGGTACGTATGCGCCTCTGAGATTCTCTTTCGCTGTTGCAATTGGCTTCTTCACTGTTACTTTCGGAGAAATAACAGCGGTTCCAAGTCCGAGGAAGTTCTCGATATAAGTGAATCCGAATGCTGTCTGCATAGTAATCTGTGCAGTTCCAAGGTAATCTGCTACGTCCTGCTGGTTAATAAAGTAAATCGGACTCACGTCCTGGTCCTCATAGTACTCCTGGTTCTTTGCCCACAGATTTGCAAGTGTCTGCTGCAGATCTTTTCCTGTGGCAGTTCCGGTACCGGCATTCAGCATTGTATACAGAGAGGCTTTGATTCCCTTCTGGACACGCTGTACCAGCTTCTCATCACTTCTGTTGATTGCGATCTCACGTCCATACTTCTGAATTGCCTCTGCAGTCGTGCTTCTTCTGTATTTGTCCAGATCAAGGGAAATGGTTCTGTCCAGCGCACGTTTCACTTTTGTGAGCCCGATAGTCTCTCCTTCTCCTACCTGCTCTGCTGGCTCAGATACAGCCCATTTGTACACCTTGATGTCTGTACCAGACGGCATCGGATCAAGATCTGTGATTCCAAGCAGTTCCTGCAGTTCTACGATATTCTGCGCAATACGGCTTGTGAAATCAATAGAAATCGCCGGTGCTACATCGGCTGTTGTAGTTGTTCCTTCTGCTGCAGCAAATAACTGCAGTCTTCGAAATTCCTTATTTTTCATGTTCTGTCTACCTCCGTACTATTTAAATAAATCCATGTGTTCATTGATCAGTTTCTGTCTCTCAGCTCTGTTCTTTACCGCTAAGATCTGTTCTTTTGTCATTTTTGTAGGAGAGCCACCAGTTTTTGGAGTCTTTCCTTTTAACCGTTCTTTCACCGCTGCGTCTACTGCCTCCTGGAAAGCAGCTGCAAAGGACTCTACTGAAGCTTTTGTCTGTTCAGCATCTTCGTTAATCAGCATTCCAATCAGTTCGTCATTCACACTGATATTCTTCTCCGCCAGCATTCCTCTGGCTGTTTTTGCCATACTGGCCAGCGCATCTTTTTTCAGCAGCTCTGCGATCCGATTCTGGAGCTGTTCTTTCTCATGTTTTTCTCTTTCTTGGTCATTCATGTTTTTCAGCCGTTCTGCTTCGTCCTGCTTCTTCTGAGCCTTTTCCTGTTTCTTCTGCCACTCAGCAAATTTGCGCTCGAACATCTTATCCACATCTTCATCGGAATACTTTTTCTCTTTTCTCCCCGGCTTATCCTCCGGATCGTCATCTGGATCGTCGTCCGGGTCGTCCTCAGGTTCCGGATCATCTTCTCCTGCAAAAAGCTGCAATCCGCTTCTCCATCTCTGCTCCACATACGTTTTCTGAGCCACCATGACTCTTACTACATTCTGTCTCATTTCCATCTTCCTTTCGTTTTATAGATTTTCCATTATCTCCCGTAGCTTATAGTTTCCACGCCTGACTGTCTCCGTAGTTTTAGGTCTCCACGCCTGACCACCGAAGCTTTTAACGAGTTCACGCTTGCTCATACAATCCGGACATTATCCGGAAATTCACTGGCAATCAAACAGATGCCAACGAAAAAGGAATCCACCAGAGTCCATGACCTCTCTGATAGATTCCCATATTTTATCTCTGCCCTTCCGAGGGATAATTCATATTCAATTTTGTCTTCCGTCAGATTCTCTACCGATTTAACAAGAGTCTGCACAAGTGCTGTTACGCCGGCGCACACCACATCGAATCCCTGTACTGAATATCCAGCATGACCGGATACCTTTATTTCTCTCTCACGGACGCTTACTTCAATCAAAACACCCCACCTCCTGAAATGTAACAAAGATTTTGGGTGATTGAATTGCCAGCCAATCTACCATTTCTTCGTTCTGCGCCCAAGCAGATGACATATTCGAACTGGCAGCCAATCCGCTCTCCTCTAAATATGCATGTATGATTTCATGCCTCAGTACACGATTCATATGTCGTTTTCTTCCTTCAATCGAAAAATCTTTATCCTTGTTTTGCAAAATGTAAATTTCTCTATTACATCGATTGAATAGACCATCGGCATACTCTCCCACGTCTTTCAAGCGCTCTGGATATTCGTCAACAAAACGAATATCATAACATGTTCCCATAATGCTAACCGTCATATCTTTCACCACTGTCACCTCCTCATGCTAAAAATGAGTATAAAAATACCACCAGCTTTTTCAACTGATGGCATATTTCCTATGAAACGATAACTCCAAGTACTGCAGACAGGATCACATTGAAAGTTTCAGCGCAATATTCTTTCGCTTTCTGCATTCGGCTGTTCTCTTCCAAGAACTGCACACCTTCAAACGTAATCTCGAACGGTCTGTCCGTCTGTATTATCGGTGCATCTTTTGTATTATCAATAATTTTGAAGCCTGTAATATAACCTTTTCTTACTAAAGTAACGATTATTTTACACCAATAATTCTGAGGAATGTGAAACAACTTGGAATCCCATGAGAAATCTTCCAACTGAGGATCTATGTCCTTTTTCATACACTCATACAAATATTTCAGAATCTTATACATGATTACTTCCATATCATCTTTCGCCATACGCCTCCTCCTTTCATTGTACAAAAATACCACCAATCAATATGATCAGTGGCATCTATTTCTGATTTAAATATCCATTTTCATACAAATAGTCGTTTTCTTCTACAGTTAAAACCGAGAATGGATTTACCCAAGTGTCATCTTCTTCTATTGGCCCATCATATTTATATTCTGAGGGAATGAATCCAAGTTTCTCACATATTCTTTCATATTCTTTATCAACTGCCATATCAAAGCACCTCCAAAGATATTCCGGCATCTTCTAATCTCTTTACTACTTCTTTAGTGTAACCTTTTTTCTCCAACCGGTCAAGCGCCGATATAGCAATCGGTTCATTATACTTTTCAGAATCCACCGAATAGATATATACTCTTCCATCATGACATGCAATAATGCCTTTCTTGTATCCCCTTTTTATACAAGCTCTTAAATCTGGAATGCTCGGTACGCTGCTCCCCGGATGATTGTGTATGGCAATGATTGTTCCTGCCTCCGATTCAGCTAATAACTTCTTCATTGGCTTATTCATTTTCGCCTTGCTTTCCACATCATAATCCATATTCACAGCATACTCTTCACTCACGGCATTGATAAATGCCAGGTCTTCAAATTTCGTACCTGACCTGTGTTCCAGCATATCCTTGGAAAGATTCCATGCAATACGATTTACCCTTGTATTGCCAGATACTCGTTTGAACTTCTTTCTGTACGCAGAAGATTTGAGAAGAGATTTCTTCACAACTGTATTGGCATATTTGTACTTTTTCTTACTCTCTTCGCTTTCTCTTGATGCCTTCCAATCCTCGAAATTCAATCCATGTTCCCGGTAACTGCTCAGCCATTCCTCATAAGCCTTGTCGTTCATATAAGCTGCCACACTGCAATGACAACAAGGGTGCATCGGTGGAGCATTCTCTCCCGGCATCATATCCTCTACCTTAAAATGCTTCCCGTCCAGTGACTTGCATGCCTCGCACACATCACTACCGCCACAGGCAACATATGTATATTCATCAAATCCATTCCGGGTAAATGACTGTTTCTGTGCTTCTGTCTGTACTCTTGCAAGTTCAGTCGTAATCAGCCTCTGTGCATTGTAAGCACTGACACCGAATCGTTTTTCCAAATGCCTTGCCAGTACATTCGGATTCTGCCCTCTGATCAGTCCAGAAGTAAGCAGTTCTTCCAGTTCTGCTTTTAGCATTCCCTGATACATCCAGATTCTGTCTGAAAATGTGGCATTCTTGAATGATGCATTTACAATTGCATGAGCATATTTTTCATTTGCCAATACAGATTTTCCAAGGATTCCCGCCTGCCTGCGAAACTCCCTTATCGTTCGCTCTGTCAGCTTCTTATCAAAATACTTCTGCATTTCATCGAACCCTGACACCATCTCAAGTCCAATATTCGCTTTCAGAAGCTCCAGGCGATTTACTTTCATGGTCAGATTGTAGATCCGCATCTCTTCATTTGCCTGGTCAGAGAAATCTTTGGTCGCAACATACTTCTTTGCCTTGCGCTCGTAGGCTGCAATGTCCAACTTATCCACACGTCTCTTGGCTTCTACCATTGTAATGCCCTCTTTTGTAGCATATCTGGTGTAGAATCCATTGATTTCTTTGTTGACCTCGTCCATCATACTGGCATAGATTTCTTGGATTCGCTGGTTGTATTCCACTTCTTCCCGGATATTATACTTCTTCGCTTCCGTTTCCCGGCTTCTCCAGTACTCCTGACTGTCCATTCTCTATACCTCCGAACATCTGCTTTGTCACAGGATCAACTCTGCCCTGTTCTTCCTTCTGCATTTTCTTCAGCTCGTCCTGTACATTATCTACGATAGACAATGTCTTAAGCTGAGTCTCTTTCGATACAATACCTTCCAACTTGCCGGCTGTATCAGCCTCATCAGAAATATTTGCGGGAAAGTTCTGTGTAAATGTACACTTGATTCCTACCCATGCATCTTCCTGCATTCCGGAAGCCGGATTGCTGAATATGAGCTTATAGCGCCGGTTCATTCCTGACCGGAACTTACGCTCCTTTGTCTTGGCAAGGTTGCTCATATTGAGGAGCTTATATTTCAAAGCAATGCCGGAGCTTGTCCCGAAATTCTCATCAGAAATATTCGCGACCATGCTGATCTGAAATATCAATCTCTCCAACCGGTCAAGCAGATGCTCCTGGGAACCGTCTGCATTAGGTTTTTCCATGAACTCTGCAACTGTATTCGCAATAGAGTCATCATCGCCCTCAAAGTTCATCACACGGGTACTTCTCATGTGTGCCGTATCACCCGGCTCTACCTTCGGACCTATGATCTTCAGATAAGCGTCTGCAAAATAATCCACGTCATTCGATTTTTCTGAAATAGCCTTGTTGTATGCATTAATGATTGGCAGTACACTTTCGAAGATTCCAATCTGCTCCCGGTTCTCCGAATACTCTGTTGCCGGCACTCCGTCAAAGAAATGCTCCTCCGGGTTCCCGTCCCAGACATAAGAACCGTTATTACGGAAATGCTGCACGACTTTTCCATCAGACCAGCTTCCCCTCTCCACATTATTGGAATCCCGGTAATATCTTACGAAGAACATCGGTCTCTCAATGATGCTCTCGTCATAGATCATAAATGCTTCCATCGGTGACAGATATGTAATGGCAACATTGCTCTCTGCATCGTTGTAGTACATCTCATAACCTTTTCCATAGATGCTGCATAACTTTGAAAGCTCCGCATTGTTATCGTCCTGATCATTGTACTGGTCCAGGAACTCAATATACTCATTTACAGCCTTATCAATACTCTGTGCTTTGATGGGAATACCAATGAAAAATCCATTCATTGTATCTGTAATGTATTTTGCAAAGTTTACCGGAATCCGGTTATCTGGCTTGTACGCTTCCTTCTTCGGAAGCTTCTGAATCTCGTATTCATTTTCATAAGCATCATGTAGCTTCTTGTACCTCATTGCTATTTCCCGCTTATGTTTTCCAATATATTTCGCCAGTAGCTCCGGCGTCATTTCTGTTCCTGCTGGTACTCGGAACATTTTATACACCTCCTCGGTTATATCTAGCCTGTTTCTTCTGCATTTTTCTGAGCAGGCTCGCTGCGGAATCCGGTGAATCATCATGCTCGGCGTATTCACTGTAATCCAATATCTCATTGATATATTCTGGATCCGTATCCTCCAGCCAGTAAATATCGCCCCAATTCTTCCGAAGATATGTACTTATCTTCACAAACTTGTTCATGCTCTCATGATACCCGTGAACCGGAAGCCCGATATCTTTCAATTCTTTCTTCAGATATCCCTTATCCGCATTGTCCTCATTCTCTATTGTCCCTGCCCGGTATTTCTTGTGCAGGAGCGAAATCTGCGTCAGGCAATCATCTACATGTTTGTCCCAACGTTTTCCAAATCCAATAATTCTTCCGTCCGGAAGCTTGTGGAATATCGTGAACGCTGTTCCATCAGCTCCGTCATAAGCTGCATCAATATGAGCAACACCGTCATAAATCAGAGATTCGTCAGATACGAACTGTGGGTTCTGGAACATGGCGTCTTTATCAGCAATATGCTTCAGCTCATAGTTGGCTGCAAATAAGCTGTCCGACATCTGACTTCTTAATTCCTCCAGCTTATCCCTGGTAATCAGTCCGGTAGAATAGCAATCGTACCGCTTCACATTCGGCATAAGTGAAATAGCATCCTCTTTATGCCAGGGCGTCCCAGTATTGATAAATCGTCCTCCGCGGTTCTTGATGTTCTGCAGTTCCATGTACTGTGTCTTCGTCTTTTCTCGCTCCGCCCGGCTGATACGGTCTTTCAGATTCACAATATCGTCCGTGATTACGATATCCGCATGCTTACCGGTAATGGACGTCCCGATACCAAGCCCGACTACCTGCGAAATACCCTTGGTAGATGTACACAGATTAGTGTGGATCTCTGACGTATTTTCTTTCAGAAGATCAAGTCCCGCACCATATAGTACCTGTACAATGTGCGACATCGCACCGGACTTCAATATCTTCTGTGACTGAGTGATGACCTCTGTCACATCATCATCAGTCTTCCGGAAGAACATCACATTTTCATTCGGCTTAATGACTGTGTGGATCGCCAGGAACAAGGAAAGATCTGTTGTCTTGTAAGAGCCTCGATGCGCCAGCAATGTCTGATCTTCATCAGCATACAAAAAAGACCTTAACCACTCATTATGCAGAGTCGTCAGGTCTTTAAATCCTACCCAATGTCCAATTTTATAAGGCTCATTCCACAGGAGGTCCAGAACCGCTTGCTTTTCGCTGTTCAAAATATGCCTCCATTTCTTTCATGGAATCATCTATTGCCGGAGTCTTGATATCCAGCTTATCATTCCACATACCGAGATGTCTGCCCAGAAGCTCCAGTGCCTTCTCTTTATCATTCAGCTTCAATTCGATACCAAATTTTCCTTCTTTAATTCCAGAAATCGCACGTATCTGATTTTCAGTCAGTTCATCGGTATCTTTTATTTTCACCATATCGTCTTTAACTGTCGCATAATCCGTAACTTTTGAAAAAGCAATATCTGCCAGTTCCTGGACAACACGATCCTGCGTCACCTCAGTACGCTTCTGACGTTCCTCCATTCGTTCGGAAATATAGTTTGCAACGTTAGCATTTGTTAGCATTCTGCTTGCATTCGCTCTCGCTGTAATGTCGTTTTTGATATTTGAATATGCTACTTTGTAAGCCCGAGTAGCATTCAGGTCAATCAAATACTCATCACAAAATCTTTTCTGTTTTTCAGTCACTCAGACTCACCTCCCGTTTGATAAACTCGGCCCTTCAACCACTTCATTACGAGTGAAGTGCTCTACCAGTTTAATGATTTATTCGTTTTATTGCATCAGAAAAGCACCCCGGAGGGTGCCTGTATTTTTTATCACTGTTTTCTTTCCTTGTATTCTTCCATTTCCTTGCGTTCCAACTCCCAATCTTGATTAGATAGTTTTACCAACTCCTGATCAGAAATTCTTGCTTCATCTATAAATATTTTATGCCTATAATTCCAGTGTTTCTGTCTTATCTCCCTTAGCTTCGGATCTCTTATTCTATGAATTTCGCCTATGCTTAAATTTTCTTTATACTGTTCTTCTTCACTCAACCATTCATCCATATTGAACACTCCTTACTTTTCGGTATTCTTCTTTTCTATAATTTCAATATCATCATAGTAAATAACAACTACATCATCATCTGTTATATTATTTTCTATATACGGCTTTTGCGGATTGCCCTTTTCGTCCAATATATACTTTCTATATTTTTTCAAAGAGATAAATTGCTTTTTTCCTTCTTCCAACTCACTCTTTCCTAAATATCCCTCATATACAAATTTATCATTTCGCAAATACACTTTGAGCCACGGACTTATTTCACCATCATCCAAAACATCTATCTCGTTCTCATCCATGCTTGTTTGAATATCTAAAAAACTAAAAACCTCTTTTAATGCATCGGATTTCTGTGCTACATGTGCTATGTATGGAACAACCGTTGAAACACCTATCATACAAAAATGATATGCAATTTCCGATGATATTTGAAATCTATCCACACATATTTTGTACAAAAAACTTATTACAATTGATTTTGCGATAGTTCCTTTTTCATCTTTCAAAGTTTTCGCTTTCAAAAAGTGATATACATACAGCGAAATATACCCTGGATAAAAATACACTATATATGTTGCTATTGAATCTATTATTTTTAAAATATCATCTACCGACATCTTTTTTTCACCTACTCTTCTGGCGGATTTCCTGTTGGCTTTCCATTTTTAATTCTTGCTTCTTTCGAAGTAGCTATACTCCTCTTTCTATTACGGTTTTCTCCGAATATTTGAAGATTCATCCTCGAGCCATTTTCTTTTATATTCTTATTATTATGTTGTTTTTTACTCACTTACCCATTCCTCCAACCTATCTAAAACCTACTTCCATAATATCCCATTTCTCGACATTACGCAACGAAAAAGACACCCGCGTTGCCAGGTGTCCTCTCTCGGTTTTATTAGGTTGTGGGAGAACTGATCGAATGATTTAATATCTGTTCATCAATTCCAGTATAAGGATAGCAAACTTGCATACTAAACTTCAATAAACTAACACAAATAAAGATAAATTATGTTGGCAACTTTAAATGTGCCAGCGCTCTTCCATGCAATTTATGTACCCACTGCTCACTATAATCCATTTTCTCTGCAATCTCCCAGAATCTTAAGCCTTTCACATATCGGTAAAACAACACGTCGTTCTCATCCTCGTTCTTTATCTCCTTAATCTGCTTTTCGATAGAAACATAAGATTCAACGCAACTTTCCTTTTCTGCCCCAAGTTTTTCTACCAACGAATCAATCCTTGCCAGCTCATCAGATAGATCCTTCTGGTTTCCGTTTCCATGCGGCATGCCCGAATAATCAATTGCCTTCACCGATGCAGCTAATTCTTTCAGTTCAATAATTTCATCATCAATACGGTTGATACGCCTTCTACTGGATCTGTATCCTCTCAGATATTCCTTCTTCCGGTTATTCTCATTCTTGATATTGTTTTCTTCCAGTCTCTGCTCCACGTCCTATCTCCTCCCCTGTATCAATCTTATTCCTCTTCGCCTTCTGCCTTGCCAAATATCCCAATATGCTGTAGCATGCCGGTGTCCGGAAGCGTCTGCTCGCTTCTTCCGTTGGTGGCTTTTCTGCCATCTGGTCACGACCTGATATAGCATCGAGGCGCTGGTCTTTACTGATGTGCATTAGCATCATCTCCTTTTGCTTTCATAGCTTTTTCCACTCTACCAAGAAGTTCTTTCGCCTCTATCACGTCCGGATTTGTTTCCTCCAAGTAGAATTTATCGCAATTATCAATAAGTTTTTTCAGGATTTTATATATTAATTTAATGAGCATCGTCCTCAACTCCTTCGTCGTTTTGTCTGTACGGTTTCGGCAACGGCATCCAAGCATTCACAATCAATCCATAACTTGCATAGATTTCCTCTTCATCTCCCGGATAGAAATTATCATTCTCTCCGTCTTTTTCATATCGTCCAATATCCAGACCTGTATAGTTTTCGAACGATAACAGGATATATTCTTCTGGATTTGGTAACCTCTCACTGCATGGAATCCATTTACCGAATCTATCTTTCTCTGCAGCATCTTCATACATTGCCAATCTGTCCACCAGCTCCTGCTTCTTGTTCGGGGACCAGTATCCGGATTTCATACCGCTCTCTCTTTTATGTGTCAATCTCTGCATCTGTCTGTTCTCCTTTCTCCACACTGACAGTCATGTCGATTATCAGCTTATGTGCTCCAGCATCAATTTCCAAAGCACATGTATCTGTTTTTCCAGCTATCATACAATCTAGAATATCTGCAATTACACCTCGAAAGCTCTGATCTGCATTTATTGATTTATCACTCATCTGTTTCTCCTCTCTGACTCTTGGATATCTCTCTCAGAACGCATACCAACAGATCTTCTGCAAATTCTGACTGGTAATGCTCCCGGAGCATATCCACCTCTTTTATCATTTCTTCGCATTCCGCATCTGTTACTTTCCTTGCACTGTATTTTCTGTACAACATCCAGGCATCTACAAACAATTTATACACTTCTCGGAATGCCATTACTTTTACTTTCATCACAGCTCCTCTATCCGGATATAGATACCAGGCGTCTTCGCCCAGAACTTTTCAGTAATCTCAGACGCCACCAGTGCATCGTCCTTCCAAAAGCCTACCAACGTCATGCAGTCTTTTAACATCTTCTGCAGATTGTCTGTGTCTGGCTTTGTGATCCTGTATTCTCCGTCCTTATGATTTTTCTTCGGAAAGCACCACTTTGTAATCAACCTCACGCCTGTTCTGTACGGTTCCATGATACGATACTTGTATAGGTTGCCAATCAATTTCTCCTTAGCAGCTTTCAATTCCGGTGGATCGTAGAACACGGGTCTGCCATTCACGATTGTGACCTTGTGCTCCTGGTGTGTTACTGTTGGCGGTTTCATTGCCATAAAAAACTCTGTCACCAAATTAATCAGCTCCTCTCCAAGTTTGAGTTTTGACATCATAGGCTATCACATGATGATTAGCAGCCATATCAAAAATCTTTTGCATTATGTCTGGCTGAGATGCCAACCACTTCGCAACTTCACTTTGAGTTATATCAAATGGTTTTGACTTCACATGCTGTAGCGGAGGCATCTTTCTTGCACATTCCAAAAATTTATAATCCAGTTTTTTCATTTACTTTGCCTCTTTAAAGTGTTAAATTTTTTCTTTATCCCTGAACCCTGTCTTGTGCTGGGTGGGCTCCCGCCTGTGTGTGGGGGCGTACATCAATCGCCCCACACTTTTAAGGGGGTGCCCGCACATTCCCGTTCCCGATAGGGATATATTTATATATAGGTGCCGGGAGGGAATGTTCCCACCACCTAAAAACTAGAAAATGGGAAGAAAATCGGGAAGATTCCCACTACCTTGATTTTTTAGAAACTGGGAATGTTCCCACCACCTAAAAATTTATGGTAACGGGATAATTCTTTTTGTCTCTTTTTCTGTCGTATACCCATACTTTTTTAATGAGTTCCAAAGCGTTTTTTCTGCCGGATATTTCTCTCCAACTGCTTCCGAACTGCTCTTGATCTGCTCGTATAACTCCTTCACAGTTGGGTATGTATCATGATGTTCGAACTTAAAACTTTCGATTGCCATGTCTACTTTTGCCTGCTTGTTCTTCCTCTGGGACTCGCCCTGTTTCTTTCTTGCTTCCAGTCCTTTTTTCCAGTTCGGCTTTTCATCTTCTGGCTGAATATCGTCCAGTACACCCGACTGATCCGTATGGTGTATCGGGTAATCGAACCACAAATTGACTGGCTTGAACTTCGGGAACTCACGCAACGTTCCATCGATTCTCCATGCTGTCTTCGTGTTCGCCACCGCCAGATCTGCGTCTATGTGTTCCTGCAGCTCTCTCATCTGCATCGGTGACAGATGCTCCTTACAGTAACTCATCATCTGTGCCTGGCTGCATAAATCGTCCTGAGATAAATCGTCTTCCCATTCAAAATGACTATCCAAATATCTTTGGCATGCAGCGCATATCGTTTTATTCTGTTCCTGTTTGCGTAAATCATCGGTCACGTCAAGCTCAATCAGATCAAGCATAGCATCCGGATCTCTGGCAAATACACCGGAACCAGATGCACGGTCCATAGAACGTTTTCCGCCCTGGCTTCCTTTGCTGTGATGGTGGCAGTAGATGACTGCACAACCTAATTCTGTACATACCTTATCGAACTGATTACAGAAATTAGCCATCTGATCAGCACTGTTCTCATCACCAGTAATGACCTTGTAAATAGGATCTATAATGATAGCCATATAATTCTTTTTTGCGGCTCGTCTGATCAGCTTCGGTGCAAGCTTGTCCATCGGTATCGACTTACCTCTCAGATTCCAGATATCGATATTGGAAAGATTTCTCGCTGACCAGCCTAATGCTTCATATACGTCCTTGAATCTATGTAAACAGGACGCTCTGTCCAATTCCAGATTCACATATAATACCCGTCCCTGACTGCAGTTCCAACTGAACCATCTGCGCCCCTCTGCAATGGCAATACACAGCTCTATAAGGGCAAATGACTTACCAGCTTTAGACGGACCGGCAATCAACATCTTATGTCCCTGTCTCAATACGTTCTCAATAAGTGGCGGTGCAAGCTCCGGCAAATCGTTCCAAACATTCTCAAGAGACTCTGTATCTGGCAGATCATCATTCACGGATTCTATCCACTCATACCACTCCTGCCAGCTACTTTTTCCAATATTTGTGTCAATAATGTACTGTTTCTTCCCAGCACGCATTACTCCTGGAAGTCTTGACAGTCGTGACGGATTCTTATTTTGAGTGTCAATAATCAAGCCGTTTCTCTTACAGATATCATACAGATACTCCACACGTTTTTGATATTCTTTATAATCCGTAGCTTCCACACGAACGATAGCATGCAAGCTTTTCTTGCCGGAAAACACCAGACATGCGACCGGAAGCTCCAGTTCCCGGATAATTGCATTCTGCTGTTCCAGATCCATAGCATCAGACTCTACCAATGCATAACGAAATTCTGTTACATTTTCACCCTTGCAGCCTTTTCCATCCAATGGGTTAAACCGTATCCATGCTCCTGCTTCTTCCTTATAATCACCAAGCACCGCACCTACATCACCATTACATCCATTTAACGCTTCAATCAACTGACCTGCAGTACGATCCCAACAACCTTTCTGGGGCAAATATTTTGTACCTTTCTCGTCAGTTCTCTCCCAGCTTCCAGTTACATATCCTACATTCTCGCTAGGATCGAATAATGTTTCCAGATACCTGATGATTTCATTTATCGGATTCCAATTTCTCGGCTCATGGATTTCCTTTCCTTCGACCCATGAACGGTCTACTACAACACCCTCTGCACTGATTTCATCATCCCAGCCAAACTCATAAGCTGTATATGACGGTTTCCAGCCGTGATCCATAGCAAGCTGTACAATCGTTCCAGCCGTGACCGGAGCATTTGAACCATGGAAAGTATTCCATTTTTTCTCACATTCTCCGGCATGATACCGATGGTCATTCTTACTCCAGGCATCCCATACCTCTACGGAATACCCTTCATGTTTCAATGCCATTCCCACATTGACCCAGTCCTGGTAATCAAGCTCTGATGGATTCAGATATTCAATTATTTCCTGTAAATCTGTATGTTGCTCCATATTTTATCCTCTATATTCTGCCGGATTAATACCATTTGGCACTCTCCAGCCATTACCAGCTATTCTGTCAATCATGTTCTTTGCTGTTTCGAACTGCCAAGTCCCTACATGCTGGAATCCTCTGCTTTCCAGGAAGCGTATCTGCTTTGGTGTTGTAAGCCCTTCTCGTCTACGCTTATCCAATCGATCTAAGATTTTTGACGCTTTTCCTGCATTTTCAATTGCATCAGGAAGGATTCCCAGCTTCTCAAGTGTCTGCTTCTGCTTATCAGAAGGCGGTGCCATTTCCCAGCCAAAAGCCGGCACATACCCGGAGAGATCTTCCGCTTGAATACTCATTTCGAACTGCAATGGATCCACAAGCTTTTTCTTGCGCCGTTTCATTTCTGAGAGCTGTTTTGCAAGCGCTTCTTCTCTCTGAGCGACCACATCCTCTGATGCTGTTCTTTCTGCTTCTTCGATATCCATAATGCAGCCGGCATCTTTTTCCATATTTTCTGTCATTTTCTGCGCTACTTCTGCACTTTCGCAGATTAATGACGCTGGGTGACAAAGTTCATGACGTTCTGTGTGCCATAAGAAATCCAATAATAACAAATGATCCTTATTCGTTTCCGGAGACAATCTGGTTCCGCGTCCCACCATCTGACAATACAAGCTTCTGACTTTTGTAGGTCTTAATACCACAATACAGTCTACGCTCGGACAATCCCAGCCTTCTGTAAGAAGCATCGAATTACACAGGACATTGTACTGGTCTTTATCGAATGCCTCTAAGATCTCAGCACGATCTTTACTGTCTCCATTTACCTCTGCAGCACGAAACCCATGGTTATTCAAGATATCCCGGAACTTCTGACTGGTCTTTACAAGCGGAAGAAAAACAACTGTCTTCTTATCACTGCAGTATTTCTCCATTTCTTCTGCAATACTCTCCAGATATGGATCTAATGCTGTAGCAATATCACCACTCTTAAAATCTCCTGCCTGGACTCCTACTGCAGACATATCGATCTTAAGCGGAATCGTTACCGCTTTGATTGGAGACAAATAACCTTCTTTGATAGCTCTTGGCAACGTATACTCGTAAGCTAGGCTTTCGAATACAGTACCAAGGTTCTGCATATCACCACGGTCCGGTGTAGCTGTTACTCCCAGCACCTCGGCATTCGGAAAGTGTCTCAATACTTTCTGATAACTTTCTGAAATACAATGGTGCGCTTCGTCAATAATAATCGTATTAAAATAATTGTTCGGAAACTGATTCAGTCGCTTTTCTCGCATCATGCTCTGTACGGACCCTACTACGATCCGGAACCAGCTACCGATACAGGTCTGCTCTGCTTTTTCAGTTGCGCAACCAAGTCCTGTTGATTTACCGATCTTATCTGCCGCCTGGTCAAGCAGCTCGCCTCTGTGTGCCAATATCAAGACACGGCTTCCTCCCTTAACACATTCTTCCGCAACTTTTGCGAAGACAATGGTCTTTCCGCATCCAGTCGGCAGCACAAGCAGAGTTTTTTTAATGCCATTTTCCCACTCAGAAAAAATGGCATCTTTTGCTTGCTGTTGATATGGTCTAAGTTCCATTAGAACGATCCTGCCTTATATTCTTTCTTTGCTTTCGGAAGGAACTTCTTCACATGGTTATACTTCTTGGTAGGATCCTTGCGGTCTGCACGCTGTTCAATAATTGCACGCCCTGTGGCTCTCGGAACAATGTTCCAGTTCATCTTCACTTTGCCATTGACTTCTTCTGCCCCAATGGATAAGAAGAACTCAGCAAGCTTCCACTGCATGCGGTCATACAGCAACAGGCTCTCATTCATGAGACACACTCCCTCCGGTGTCTCCACTTTTACTTTCAACTCTGCTCTTGGACACGCTGGTGCTTTATCACTACCCTCGAAACGTCCACGCTCAAAGCTCTCAATCGTGAAATCATATTCTCCTTCCGGGAGGAGCACATAGTCCGCTCCTTTATCAACTTCATCATCCCAGCCTAACTCTCTTCCTTTTACTTCATCACTCATTTACATTTACCTCCTATTTATCGAACGGAACTTCATAACTGCTCCGTATTGTCTTGATTACATCTAATACCTGTGGCCACGCTCCAATCAGGCAGCCTTCCACAAACTCCTGTGGCAGATTCTGAAAAGGCGTCCCTCTTGGGAAAAATCCTCTCTGATACACAGCTTCCATAAGTTCCTCCTCCGAAACCAAATTCGGATACATTAAATCTCTCAATGCTTTTGGAATATAATCCGCGATATGGAATACAGAATCTTCAACTTTAGGTTCTTTCTTGGTTTCTTCAATTTTTTCTCCGGTGTCAAAATCAACCTTTTCATCTGTGTCTTTTGGAATATTCATGAAGTCATTATCTTTAGCTGGCTTCTGAATCTCAATCTGCTGTTTTCCTTCTTTTACCGGTTCAGGAGCTACGGTGTTCGTACCTCCAATGATGTCTGCAATTACAGAGTAATCAAACTCACATTCTTCTGGTAATCCGTACCGGTTCTTAGCATCCCAACATGGGTGATGCTGTGTATACATGGTACGTTTTCCACCTTGTCCCTTATGCTTCTTACCGTCTTTCCCCACAGCAATAGAAAATGTTTTGTAATTCGCAAAGAGCAGCATATCTGCCCATTCTTTTACCAATGGGGAAGTCTGGGACTGTGTCTTTTTCCCAAGCTTCAGCTCCCAACGGTCATAAGCTCCAAGTTCATCAGGCTGTTCGAATTTCCGAAGCTGCGCATGTGCTGTCAACACTACATTGATGCCAATCTCAATTAAATCGGACAGCTTATTTAAGAACCGTCCGAACTCTTCTTTGGTGTAGACGTATCCGTTACCATAGCCAAAGTCTTCAATTCCTTTCTTATTGTGAACAGCACAGATATGTTCCACACAAAGCAATTCCGCCCAGTCAACGGTATCGATTACTAATGTTCTACACTCATTTGTATGCGTCTTAATGTATTCGATTTCATCAAAGAGCATGTTCCAACTGGTAGGACGTGGCAGTCTTGCCACATCCATATCGTTAGTACTTCCTTCTGTATCAATAAATACTACTCCTGGAAACCTTGCTGCAAACGTAGATTTACCAATTCCTTCTGGACCATAAATCACAACTTTTTTCGCTTTCTGAATCTTTCCTTTTGTTATCTCCATTAAAATACACCTGCTTTCCATGTCGGAGCTGTCTGAGGTTCGGGATCCATATTACCGGCTTCTTCACTTTTGACATATCCGTCCTCAATAATGATACTGCATTCATCTCCGGTGCTGACTCTCGTAGCAATCGCCTGGAGTCCTTCCTGTTCCAGCCACTGACCAAACTCATGCAGGGTATCAAGATCCATCTGTTCAAGCTTGTCCAGTAATACAAAACCGCATTTCGGATTCAGCTTCCGAACAATTGCCGTGGATACCTTAAGTCTGTCAAAACCGGACATGTTATCCCACTGCTGTCCCTTGTACACCAGCTCACCGTCTTTTACAGACAGCTCTGGAAGTGGCAGGTCAGCAGTATTTAAAAGATTCGTTTTTTCATCCCGTACTGATTCAATTTTCTTTGTCAGTTCTGTATACTGATCCTGATACGTTCTGGAATCCTCTTCCGCTTTATCCTTGTCCAGATTGGCTCTGACTTTGCGATTGATCTCTTCGATATTGGCAATACTTTCTTCCAGTTCTGCTGTTGATTCGTCCTGTAATCCCTCCGCTGATGTTAATGCAATCTGCAAATTATTCTGAGCTTCT
>OGDN01002624.1_pt1 | contig 22252 bp, 18 predicted proteins | sample 1570271 | NCBI WGS metagenome assembly OGDN01 (sample SAMEA4384481, study PRJEB24528) | human gut metagenome | reverse complement strand
AATTATATATCGTTTCAATATTATTGATGTGTACAGAACTTTTGGGTATTGAAAGCTTCCTGTATAATTTAAATAGGTCAAGAGATTGACGAAAAAAATACCTCAAGTAAAATTAGATTATTACTGACCTGGCGAGTTGGTAAAATCTAACGAATACAAGAGGTATCTACAATGAATATTAAAGGCTCAAAGAAGAAAAATCAAGTTTTATCAGTAAATATTTTTGAACAGCAGGAGATTATTGCAAAAGCTGATGCCATTAAGACAGAGTTAAAAGCATCTACCTGGCATGAGTTGGAAACCAAAGGTAAGTTTGACAAAAACGATAAGCTTCCATTCGTCAGTGATGACATGCTGATATTAGAATGCGATATTGGCAGCGAGACACATTATGTGAGGGCAATTGATACCAGAGGAAGAGAGCTCAGTAAGTCTGCTTTTTGCTTTAGTAATACGGCAGAGGGCTTTGAAAGCATGTTAGACCGGAGTACTAAGCTTGCAGCTGCAAATGATAAGAAACAGATTGTCTTAGGGCTGGAGCCTACCAGTCATTACTGGTTCTGTCTGACAACCTGGCTGGTTGCAAAGGGAATCAGTGTTGTGCCGGTGAATCCATACGCAGTAAAGCAGACAAAAGAGGTAGAAGACAACAGCCAGCTTAAGGATGACAAAAAGGATCCGAAGCTTATTGCAAATCTGGTGAAGGATGGAAACTTAGGAATGCCATATCTTCCGGAAAAACTTTATGCAGATATCAGACGTCTTTCGATGTTTCGAGATCAGTTGAATGAAGACAGAATCCGGAATCTTAACAGGCTTCACAGAGAGATGAAAATCTATTTTCCGGAATACAAGGACGCATTTGGAAAAATAGACGGAGCATTTAGTTTAGAACTGCTTAAGGTGGCACCATTTCCGGATGAATTGGCTGCCCTTGGAACAGAGGAAATGAAACAGATATGGCATGAGGCGAAGCTTCGTGGACGAGGCTATGCCAATGCATCATCTATTCTGGAATACGCAAGGAAAAGCGTAGGGATCAAGGATGGAGCGGATGCCGGCAGACAGGATGTTAAATGGTTCGTCAGCCGGATTATCGAGCTTGATGAGCAGCTTTCAGATATAGAAAACCAGTTAAATCAAAAATGCAATGAGATTCCATATGCAAAGAACATTCTGGCAATATCAGGAATCGGTGAAAACATCCTGTCTGGGATACTTGCAGAGATGGGGACATATCAAGATTTGACAATGTAAAGGAAATCCAGAAGTTAAGCGGATTAGGATTAGTAGCCTGTAGTTCGGGCAAGCATACCGGAGAGACCAAAATCAGTCACAGAGGACGCAAAAGACTCAGATATTGGTTATTTCAGGCGGCAAAGTCGGCAGTGGCACATTCGGAAAAATTTAAGGAACTTCATGTTTACTATACGACAAGGAAGCAAAATCCGCTAAAGAAGATGCAGTCGCTCATAGTGATTGCCTGCAAGATACTGAGGGTGATTTTTACAATCCTGACAAAAGGGACAACATATGATCCGAAGAAACTGTTGGGAGACATTGTAAGACAAAATCAGGCAATACCACAGGCAGCATAAGTACTACTTAAGATAGCATTACAATTCCAGACCCTTGCCGGGATTCAGAGTTTATCTGGATTCGGGCAGGGTTCTGGAAAAGAAACCCGTAAACCAGATGGAGTGTGAAGTGCACTACATCAGCATCAAGACCAACTGATAAAGCAGGGGAGGCGTCCACTGAAAAGAGTCCCTGCAGCAAAGGAAGGTCAGTAACAATCAAAACAAACAAGAGCTGTAGCTGGCAGTAGTTCTCTCCGTAGGGCATGCCCCTGTTTGAAAGCTTAGCCGGCACTCAGTGTATTATGAGCAGGTGGGACGAAGGAAGTTGGCACATGATGCCATTAGACACGGAAGGTTCATCATCATAGTAGAACAGAGGAATTATAGCCTTTATAAAGCAATGGATGCTTTATTTGGTGTACCTGTTTTCAGCTATTCAGTACTTGATACAATGAATGTTCATACACTTTAGCACTTGTTATGAGGTAACTGTTTAAAGAAAAAGTCCAAAAATCAATGATTTAGGGCTTGAAATTATAGGAAGGATAGTTGAGGAATATGTATCTTTCATTGTTGCAAATAAAGAATTTTAGATGTTTTGATGGAAATGAGCATAGTATTACTTTCAAAAAAGGTTTAAATGTTCTTGTTGGAGAAAATGATTCTGGAAAATCAGCAATCATGGATGCAATAAAACTAGTTCTTGGAACTACAGATATGAATTGGTATAGAGTGGAGCAGGAAGATTTTTACAAAGAAGATGCTACATTAGAAATCAAAATTACATGTAAATTTGAGGAATTGAATGAAAATGAACGAGGGGCTTTTTTGGAATGCCTCTCATATGAAGATGAAAATAAAAAAAATCCATGTTTATATCTACATTGGACGTGCAGATATTTATCATCATTCAATCCACCTCGTCCAGTGGTAAATATCTCAACAGGAATAGAAGGAAACGGACCATCACCATCTGCAGAAGCAAGAGAACTGTTAAGAGCTACATACTTGCGTGCCTTGAGAGATGCATATAGTGAAATGCAGGCTGGAAGACATTCAAGACTATCACAAATTATGCAACATATTTCTGTTGTAGATCAGGGAGTTGATGAGTATGAGGAGGGAAATGATATTCATAATCTTTCCATAGCGGGAATAGCAGATCTTTCAAATACACTTTTAGCAAAACATCCAGCACTGGATTCAATCAACAAAGAAATGACGACAATACTGCAAGAAAAAATGCTTTTGAAAAAGGATAACATAAGAACAAGATTGGAAGTTACAGGGTCAAATTCTAATAAAATAAAAAAAGAGATGGCATTACTGGAGAAATTAGATCTTGCAGTAGATAAAGATGCCAGTGATATGTGCGGTAGAGTTGGACTTGGGACAAGTAATATTATGAGTATGTCATGTGAGTTACTATTACATAATGAGGCAATGGGAGATAATAAATCATGTTTTTTATTGATTGAGGAACCAGAAGCACATATACACGCACAAAGACAATTAAAATTAATTCAATCTTTAGAACAAGAATCTGAGAAAGGGAATAGACAGACTATAATTACTACACATTCGCCATTATTGGCCTCTGTTGTAAAATTATCGAACATTGTGATTGTGAAATCGGGTAAAGCATATTCTCTTGAGAAAGAGCAGACAAAATTGGATGAAGATGATTATCTTTATTTGGAAAAATACCTTGATGCAACTAAAGCAAATCTGTTTTTTGCAAGAAGTGTAATAATTGTAGAAGGTCCTGGAGAGGCATTGTTGCTACCTACATTATCCAAATTGTTGGGATGTAATTTTACAGATTATGGAACTTCGCTTGTTGATGTTAGAAGTACCGGATTGAGAAGATATGCAAGGATATTTCAAAGAAAAGATGAGAATAAACAATTGGATGTAAATGTTGCATGTGTTACAGATAGAGATATCATGCCCAATTGTGCTCCAAGAATTTGTATTGATGAAAAATATACAGATGATAAGGATACATGGCCAGAGAAAAGTAAACGTGCATGGCGAGCAGAGGCTGATTTTTCAGTACCAGAAGCAGAAAATCATGTTAAAGAGATAAAAGAAAAAGCGGATGGACAGAAAGTAAAGACATTTGTAGCCAATCATTGGACATTAGAATATGACTTAGCGTATATAGGCCTACAGGATGAAGAAATGAAGGAAATATTGATTGATTCTGTAATAAATGTAAGCTATGAAAAAAAGAATAGACCAAGTAAGAAGGATAAATTAGTTGAAAAGATAAATGCTTATAAAACTAAAGAAGAAAAAGCAGCTTACTTTTATAGTTTTTTTACTTCAAAAAAAGCATCAAAAGCTGATTTCGCACAAGAATTAGCGATTAATTTTGAAAAGAAATATATAAACAGAGCTGAAGCCTTGAAAAAGGTATTACCGGATTATTTGATAAGTGCAATTATATATGTTACTAAGGGGTGAATTGATTGGAAATTGAGAAATTAGCAAATATAGAGATTACTGACGAAGATATATTGTGGGTAGAAGAGATGATGGGTGGAAAAGTTCATTTTGATTCTGCTAGAGTTAATGTACTAAAAAATATGGATTCTGTTGATATACAGGCGTTTCCTGGAAGCGGTAAAACAACTATATTGGTTGCTAAGTTGGCTATTCTTGCAAAGAAATGGCCATATTCCAATGCTGGCATCTGTGTTTTATCGCATACAAATGTGGCAAGAGAAGAGATAGAAGAGCGATTAGGAAACACAGAGATTGGGCGAAAATTGTTATCGTATCCGCATTTTATAGGTACAGTGCATTCTTTTTTTGATACATATATTTCTTTACCATGGTTAAAGTCAAACGGATATGAAATAAATATTATAGATACGGAGCTTGTCCACTCACTTAGATGGAATAAACTACCAAGAAATAAACGTTACTATTTAGAAATGCAATATAAAAGTGAGACGATTTGCGAATATCGAGATAATATAGGGAATATCGAGCAAGTTAAAAATGAAGAAACAAATGAACTTTTGTTATCAGTTATTGAGAAAACTCAAAAAGATGGATATTTTACATTTGGGGAAATGCTTTTATATGCTCAAAAAGTTTTGAAAGAATGGGATGAGATACCTAAAGCTATACAGAGAAGGTTTCCTATATTGTTTATAGATGAAGCTCAGGATACAGATGCGTTTCAATGGGATTTGCTCAAAAAGGCTTTTAATAGTGATGGAGAGCTGAGCATAAGGCAGGGATTTGGTGATAGTAATCAAGCAATATATGGAAATTTATATGCTGATGATACAACGGGAAATTTTCCAAGGGAAAATGCACTTGTTTTAAGTGAAAGCAGACGATTTGATTCATCCATATCAAGTTTAGCCAATACTGTTGCTCTTTCAAAAGCTCAAATGGACGGTACAGACAATGAATTTGCGCAAAAGGGAATCAAACATACAATCTTTTTATTTGAAAAGGAGAATGCAGCTCAGGTAATAGATGAATTTGGACAACTTATATTGGATACGTTTAGTGCTGAGGAACTGAAAACTTATGAAAAAGAAGGCATTCATGTAATTGGGATGATTCACGATAAAAAAGAAGAGACAAAAGATAGTCAATTTCCCAAAGGAATATATGATTATTGGAATACTTATGAAGCTAGAAAAGCAAACAAGAGAATCACTCCTAAAAAATTGATTGATTATTTTAGGAAAGGAATTGAAGAATTTCAGAATAATGGAGAAAAATCAGAGCAGATTGAATGGATTTGTAAAGGGCTTAGACGATTAGTTAATAAAGCTAAGGAATGTAATTATATACCTGCTACGGGAAATTCAATCAATTCTATTATGAAAGTATTATCAGATGAACAAAAAAAGGAGTTCAGAAAGTTACTTATGTTACTTGCTGATTTTGGTAATCCGATTTCTAAAGAAGATTGGAAGTCTATGGTTTTTATTATGAAAAAAATATTGTCTCTATTTGAAACTGAACCCAATGAGGATGTAATAAAATTTGGTAAATGGACGGAAAATCAAGAAAAGAGCAATGAAAATAATGATGATAAAAAAATATTGCCAAATCATTATGTATATTGTGACGAAGAGACAAAACGTGAGGTTGATATGGAATTTGGAAGTATCCATTCTGTTAAAGGAAGAACACATTTAGCTACTTTGGTATTAGAGACTTTTATGAAGTCACATAATATGAAATCTATATTGGAATATCTGTGCGGAGAACCACCAAAAAGGATGAAGAGTTCTTCGGAGAAAAGATTGAAATGTCAGTATGTTGCAATGACAAGAGCAAGAGCATTGATTTGCCTTGCTATTCCTATTGATTTTGTGGATGAAAAAATGCAGATGAAGTTACAACAGGTGGGATGGAATCTGAAAATTGTGTAGTCTTGTTTCATTAAAGTAAAGAAAGGGGTTATGAAAAAGTGAATTTATATATTTTGCCTGTACAACGTGTACTGTTAGAGTACGTATTAAAACTTGGAGATATGATTTTTTTTCCAGGAGATGTATCAAATGAGGCCATTCAATATAGTAATCTTTTAGATGATGAAAAGGAGAAATTAAGATTAATTGTAGAACACAATCGAAGTTTCTTTACAGAACAACTAACAGGTTTACCTTTTCTTTTATTATCATCTAAATATGATATTAGTGAGATAAATAATGATATTACTATTTTTGAGAAAATTCTAAGTGATGCAAATAGACGGTTTGATTACATTAGAATATTAGAATGCCCATTTAATAGACCGGAATATACTATAGGAATCCCTGGGCTTATAGATGGTAAAAGAATGCTATTTTCAATCAATGACGATTATTCAATCGGGGCATATATAAATGGAGAAGAAGAGTTCTATTTAATGCAAAAAGGAATTGGACTTGATCCGGGTGTGACAGAGAATAATGATACAAGATTATATAGAGTGATTTATTCACACAGAAATGACGAAGTATATAACTTATATAGGCGATATATAGCCGAGGCATGCGAGGCATTGCAGATTATTGATGAGACAAGATGTTTTATTTTTTTGTTTTCAAAAATAGATGGAATGGGACTTTGTGATACATACAGTTTTACTGATAACAAGAAAAGAATTTTATCAATTGTTGCTGAAAATCAATCAAATTTTGATGTTATTAGTTCGCAGTTATATTTTTACTCGAAAGAAATAAGAACTGAGGTTGTTCATAAGGGGAAAAGAATAGATGAATTAGTATCGATTAGAAAAGCACATGAGATAAATCAGGAGCTATTTAATATAATAATACGGTTTTGTACAAAGGTAATTGATAGTGAAATAACTAGTATTGAATCGCTAAAAGAATATATTTTAAATGAAGTAAGCAAGTATTCATACAAAATGCCACAAGAGCAATCACTTGCGGGATTACCAGTCGTTTATTCTCAAAGGACAACATATGTTGCAACGTTGGAAGGATTACAGATTAGTTATCCAGAGAAAAGGGGAAACTATTTACTTCTTCCAAGTTTGAATCAGTTCGAATATGATAGATACTATAAAAATTATGTATCAAAAGATTTGGGGGAAGATTATGAATCTATTTTTAATGATTTTTCAATAGAAGACTTTGAATATATTATAGAAATATTATATCGCTGTGAAAGAGCTGATGATGGATATCCGCGTGTTATAGGTTTAAATCTGCCTAAAATCAGTGATGAATACATGCGTTCACCAATAATAAGGGAGCAATTTGTGGATTACATTTGCAATGAGCTCAATGAATGTTTGTATTATGATATGCTATCAGGGGGTGATATTCTAAACGGAGAAGTATTACCTCCCAGAGTTGGGTTAAGAACAGGTATTAGGGCAATTTATGAGTTTGTAGAAGATAAGGAAGAATTGTTCTTACAATTTGTACCAGGAAGGGTATTCAGTGAGTATCAGATTCCTAGCGAGGCATATAATTGTATTAAACTTTATAAAGATGATATATATGAAATATTGTTTGGTAATGCAAATTATATTGATAATTTGTGTAAGCGTTCTTTGGTGAATATTTGTGAGTCAGAATATGTCAGAGATTGGACACAACGAATTAGTTACTTATTTGATACTTTTGATGGAATCGATCCACGAAATTATAATAAAGAAAAGGTAATAAAGTTAGTTTTTACAATATTAGCTATTGATAAGGCGGATTATTTACGGAACAAACAAAAGTATGAGCAACTGAAAAACAAATATAGAAATCCGATACTTCATGGAGGAAAATCTATATTTGAAATTGAACCAGATATTAATGAAATAAAAAAGGTGGATACATATTTGCGAAAGACTATAATGGATTATTGTTTAAAGATCCATTCATTAAGTATTTCAACATGGGAAGAATTAGATAATGCATATAGAGTGCAGCAAAATTTCCTAAAATTATAACCTTTGTACCGTGGTACTTACCACGGAACAAATAGTCTACCATACAATAAAAGGGTAGTGTATACTTTACTTGTGGTCACAGGAAGGATGTGGATGCTTGAAAGATGTATAAGAGCATAGTCCGAGAAAAAATAATTCAATATTTAGAAGCAACAAAAATGTCAAAGTACAGATTATAATGGTCTCATAAATTAAGACACTGAATACGACATTTCTTAATGAATCTGATATACTATAACCAATAAGTGAAAGAAGGTACTTATTATGTCCAGATCAAGAAGAAATTTCAGTGCTGAATTTAAAACCAACCTTGTACTCCAGCTGCTTAAAGGAGAATGATATCAGTATCAAAAGCGGAAACGATGTTAACTCCATCATGCGGGATATGATGTCTGTTTTATTGGAAGGAGTTCTTGACGAAGAACTTAATGAGGAACTGGGGTATTCCAAATACGATTATCGCAATAAAGAGACCGATAACAGCCGGAATGGACATTCCAGGAAAACAATGCGTACCAGTTATGGGGATATGGACATTGCAATACCCAGGGACCGCAAAGGGGAGTATGAACCGCAGCTGATACCAAAATATCAGAATACGGTCACTCAGGACATGGAAGAAAAGATCATATCTATGTATGCAAAAGGAATGACCACGGGAGACATTGAAGCACACTTAAAAGAGCTTTATGATCTGGATATTTCAGACAGCACGATCAGCCGTATTACCGATAAAATAATGCCACTTGTAAAGGAATGGCAGGAGCGTCCACTACAGGAGATATATGCTGTTGTTTACATGGATGCGATCCACTACCACGTCCGCAGCGAAGGGCGTATTGTGAAACGTGCGGTATACATTGCCCTTGGGATCGATATGGATGGGAAAAAGGATGTGATCGGCATGTATGTTGGGGAAAATGAAGGTGCGAAATTCTGGCTGTCTATTATTAACGGATTGAAAAACCGTGGTGTGCAGGACATTCTGATCGCTTGTGTGGATGGACTGAACGGATTTCCACAGGCAATCGAAGCTGTTTATCCAAAGACCGAGATCCAGCAGTGTATCATCCACCAGATCCGGAATACCACGAATTATGTATCTTATAAAGATCTGAAAAAACTTATGGCAGATTTAAAAATGGTCTATGCAGCACCGGATGAAGCTGCAGCCCTGGAGGAATTAGAATCTTTTGGTGAAAAATGGAACAGCAAATATCCGAAGATCTATAAATCCTGGAGCGAACGCTGGGCTACACTTTCCACTTATTTTAAATACCCCAATGAAGTGCGGAAGCTCATTTATACAACCAATGCGATTGAAGGATTCAACCGGCAGCTGCGTAAGGTCACCAAAAGCAAGACAGTATTTCCAAGCGATGACAGCCTGTTAAAAATGCTCTATCTGGCTACTATGGACATCACTAAAAAATGGACCGGACGCCGCAGGGACTGGTCCCAGATACGAGCCCAGCTGGAAATCTACTTTGAAGAACGGCTGGAAAAAGCAGAATTCTAGGGAAATCTATTTGACATGTGCATTTTTATACATGTATAATGCAGATAGAGCAGAGAACCAAAATCTGGTCTCTGCTCTTAGTATAACTATCAATAAAATCTTATGTCAGTTTTTTGAGTTTACACAAAACTTGAAACGGTCTCGATAAAAAAATCATCTAATGCCCCTCCATTTTTAATATTTTTCGTTTTGTTTTTGTAAATTCTTAACTATTATTGCAGAAACTAAAAAAGGTACGTCGGAGAACCGCGTACTTATCGTACCTTTATACTTTATTATGTTTATAAACAATCATTTCTCAGGGATGACAATAACAACCTGAAACAAATGATCCTTATGCCTAATGACATAGGAACCGCCATACTTGTCTACCGTTTCTTTTATATTTCGTATCCCGATACCATGCGCTGCTTTATTCTCTTTTGTCGTCTGATATTCTCCGCTGACCAGTACAGGCATAGTCCCAAACGTGTTCACGACAGAAATCACTGTCTGCTCTTTTTCCTTTACAAGCTTAATCTTTATTATTTTGTCAGTACATGACTGACATGCCTCTATCGCATTATTCAACAGATTTGACAGGATGATGACCATATCCTCATCCTGAATCTTTGCATGTGACAGATCATTGATCTTTACTACAAATACAATCCCTTTATCCCTCGCTTCCTGATATTTTGTATTCAGTATGGCGTTCACTATCACATGGTTTGCATCAAAATAATCGACCCAATTTTCCGGCTGTTTATCCCATTTACTCAAATAATCCTCTAACTTTTCCAACTTTCTGTCTTTTACTAAGGCTCCAACCACCATCATTTGATTTCTATATTCATGCTCCCGTTTACGCTGCTGGTTATAGTTTTCAGAAATCTGATGATACATATCAATCTCACTCTTGACTCTCTTGTGAAATAATACCTCTTTTCTTAATTTTTCCTCCCCCTCTAAAATATCACCAATTAGATAAAATACAAGAATATTCATGATCAACATACCGAACGCAATGCACAATAATACATTTTTCTGTTCCTCACTCGAAGACATATTAAAGTAGATCAATATGGAAATAATCGTAATAATTGTAAAAATAGGGAAAATGGTAATGCGGATCCACTGCATTCCTGTAAGAATAGCAGTATTCTGCTTAATAAAGCACTTTTTTATAATCAAAAGAATACAAAACAATAAAATCTGACTTAATATAGCCATGAACATCTGTAAATTAGTTGACCGCAAATACTCCTGCCCGGCTGATGCAAAAACACAATTCAAAAATGTCCATGAAATACAATCGGTCACAAAACAAAGACCCTGATATAAAAGCATTAAAATCAAAATCCGCCAAAACTTTTCTCCAAAGACGTACATCATCACAAAAGTTCCCATAACAATAATCAAAATTGCCTTTAAAACCAAAAAATCCGCCAAAACAACCGAACACACATATTCTAGTACGGATAATACACCAAGTAGCATGGTTGTATAGAATATCGAAACAGAACGTTTTTTAGCAAATGTTTCCAAGAACAACTTGCACAGAATAATATATAAAACAGTATAAATCATCCCATATGGATGTAATTTCATCTAAATCTCTCCCTGATAGCAGATAAATTTTTCTCTTACCTCTTTATATCTTGGTTGAGAAACACAAACCTTCTCACCATTAACTAACGTGATTTCATATCGTTCAATGCTTTGAACATATTTCAAATTCACCAGATAACTCTTATGACTCCTGCAAAAATGATAATTTTGAAATTTGATTTCTATTTGATCCAGCCTCTCGTACATCGTATAATTTTTTTCACTCTGCCCTCTCAAATGAAATGTTAATTTGTGCAGATTGCTTTCCACATACAAGATATCATTGGGTCGTATGTATTTCTTCCCCTCTAAAAATTCTAATTCTATTTTTTGCTCAATGCTGCTCATTCTGTCTGTTATTGTATTCAGACACTCATACATTGATTTTTCCAATGATTCACTATCTTTTAAAATATAGCGAATCGCATCTACCTTGTATCCTTCCAGCGAATAATCAATAAATGCCGTTACAAATACAATATACACATTATTATCATACTCCCTGATTCGTTTCGCCAATTTGATCCCATCCATTTTCGCCATACTAACATCCAGAAAAAGTATATCATATGGAACATTTGCCCCTGAATCAATAAATGTGGTTCCTGAATCAAAAGTATCAATTTGACAGGGGCAGTCCCTTTTTTTCATATACTTTATAATAATTTCTTTTTCTTCCGATAAAAAGTATTTCTCATCATCGCATATTCCTATATAAAGCACGAAGCCCCTCCTTTTTTCTACCAATAATCTTCGACTTACACGTTTATAATGCTAATATAAGATATATCGTCAATTTATGCTATTTCTTTATCAATCACAAAGTAGATACCATCTAAAAGACCTAAAGTCACCACATTACTGTGATGACTTTAAGCTAACACTACTACTTGGATATAGTTTCCAGTTTATTCATAATTCTCAAGAAAACTCTTCGTATTTGTCGTATCTATAACTAATTGCAATTTGAGGATTTGTAAATGTCGTTGACATTCCCGCATATGTATAATAATCTATTGACCAAATTGCTTTAACGGGTTCATAAGAATTTCGTAAACCAGAAAAAGAAGTATTGTACCCCTTGTTTAATCTAGCTTCATTATGGGAACCCGATATAGAGTTATCTATTTCCATCCATGTATTCCCAATATTATAACTTAATGTACCTGATACTTCAACTTCGGTCACCTCTGCCGAATCAGGTATCGATGAGGTTCTCCGCAAATCAATCGTTGCTACACTGGAATAAACCGGATCAAGTGTTGCTTTTCCAGGATTAGTAATTTTTTTGGGGCTAAAACTTCCTGTATATTTTCCCTTAACATATAAATTATCCAAACTAATGGAATAAACTTTTTTATTATATATTCCATCCGCTGCATAAACATGCAAATAATAAGTAGTCATCGTTCTTGGTTTTGGAATTTTAATGACCTTATCATTAGTACCAGCCTTTCCAATCCCCCTATATATAATCCCATTCTGAGGATCTGTAATCTCCATCTGATAATTGCATCCATCTGGATTCGTCAAATAAACAGCCATAACATCTGGATATGAAGATGACGACCCCAGAGAAAACTTAAAATAATGATCCGTTTCTCCTTCGGCAAATATACCTGCCGCACTACCTGACATGGTACTTCCCGAAATAAGCGTAATAACTGTAGGATTCCCCTCGTCCGTACTAGCTGCATTAACTACTGAAGCATTGATTGTGACAACCATCATAACAGCACAAAAAATGGCTGCTATTTTCTATACGTATTTCATTTCTAAATTTCTCCTATCATAAAACAAATATATTACCTTCCTTGTATACTATTCTTCCTACATCATCCTCACTTGAGCCCCCTCTCTCTATAAGTTTTTTTATATTATTATAAAAATCGGAGTCAGACCGATATTCATAATCATTATAAACATCTTCTGTCAATCCGAAAATTTCACCGTCCTCCGTGATTGCCAAGTCTTCAACCCTCAGACCATAATGCCGGTAAAGTATCCACCCTGTATAAAACATACTCGAAAATTCATTTTTCTTCTCTCCAGACAAACCTACATATTGCTGTCCCTCTCTAAATATTATATTTCGAAAAGCAGTTGCTGTCTTTCCAGATTCAACCAACTTACTCTTTAAATTATCTAACTTTTCAGAATCATAATTATTTCCTGACTCAATTTTAATTTCTCCTTTTACATCTACTGTAATTGTTGCACTATCTATGCCAGAATTTTCAAATGCACTCCGAAGGCGACTTTCCTCCAAAGCTTGATACGCATAAAATTCAGCTAAATGCTTATACGCTGTTTGGGTTTCCTCACTATCATTTTCGAAAGGATATGTCTCCATATCCCCTCCACGATCCAAATAATAATGAACCAAATAATTTACTTTATCTTTATTGTATTTCATATACGGTGTCGTCTGTCTTCCATTCTCATCCACAGTAAGCCAAACATCTTTTGAATTCAATTTATTTTCACTAAAGGAATAACCAGCTTTCGCCATCTCACAATAATTTAATGGCTTTACATTTAACAAATCCTGACTAATACCTGATTTCGTATATAAAAAAGAGGGAATAATATCTTCTGCTCTTTCATCTTCCAAATAGTAATCCAGCAAACTTTTATCCTGCCTATTTTTCTGAACACAACCATTCTCAATATTTATTTTATGGCTACTGGCCAAAACAGCTCCAGGATGCTCAAAATTATTCACTCTCAATTTTTGCCCTCCTTAAATCAATTCCAGTTTTATATTGGATATTTTACATATCATCATAGATGACATACCAATCTATATCAATGCCTTTGATAGAAATTAAAATTCCATGACAGAAATTAAAATTTTACCTCATGTCACCAGAGTTCCATACCCATAAATCTCACTATCCCCAATCGGATAGCTACACCGTTTTACTTTATCCCCGCTGTTCCCCTCAACAGTATTCACATTACCTTTCCCCACGCTTTCCACAATACCTACATGGTCAATGCTTCCGTCATCTTCCCAGTCAAAGAAAATAATATCCCCCGCTGCCGGAACATAACTTCCATCCTTAAACTGTCCTTTACTCTGGAACCACTTTGCACCATCCGAACAGAGGGAAAATTTCGGCATGGCACCACTCTCAATATAACCGCACTGCTCCCCGCACCACGATACGAAACAGGCACACCATGACACCCGGCTGCCAAATCCATACCAACGCCAGTAGATGTCGCCTCCATTGCCCTCCTGTGCCAATGCCACCTGCACGATCACCTGATTTCCTGTCCCGTTTGGAATACGCCCCAATGAATAATACCGCAGAACATGAGGGACATACTGCTTATCCCCATAGCTTTCCCATCCCTTTTCTTTTGCCATCTTGTCTGAAAATTCTACCGCATTTGCCAGCGTATACCCGCCATAAGTTTCTTTTGCCCACGGAATGTATCCATTCCCATAGTTATAACCCTGCAAGGCAAGTTTGATTTGATCCATATCTACGGGGCTTTTCACTTCCGCACCAGCAAGGCAGCTTTTTATCTCCTGCACACCGCACTCAATGGAATATTCCGGATTCGTTATGCCATTCGCTTTTTTCGGGTACTTTGTGTTAAAACTGCTCTCGGAACTCTGCATCGGATCATTCCCCTGCCCGCCGGACTCCTGCATCATGACCGCCTTGATTAACTCCACATATTCCCCGATCCCATATTGTTTTGCATATTTCCGGATGAGAGGCTCATATACCTGTACCTCGGCACTGATCGGGCTGACAGTGCTGGAATTGTCGCCCCCCGTCATGGAAAGGGCAGCACCGAAAAGTAATACAACAATCAAAACCAATATGGCAATCCACCCGCCCGCTGCAATAGCGGTCAGCAATGCCTTTGTCCCCGCAATTATTGCTTTTGCTACAGAAACTGTAGTCTTCGCTACAGCTTTGACCGTTTTTTCCGTTGCTTTTCCGGCTGTCTTTGCTGATTTCTCAGCCGCCTTCCGTGATGCTTTCGCTGCCCTGTATGCGTTCTTTGCCGCCTGTTCCGTGGTTTTTACCGTAGTTCTGGCGGTCTGCTCCGCTGTCTTCACGGAATGCCCTGCTGTTTTCACGCTGCCTTTTCCGACAGACTTGACCGCCTTTTCTGCCCGATGGGTAGTTTTAATATCTCTTTCTCTCCGTTCCACTGTACGGACAATCTGTGCTGTCTTTTTCTGAAGATGCTTTCGGCTGTTTTCGGCAGCCCTTTTCCGTGCCGCCTGCGACTGTGCTGTTTTTATCATCTGCTCTTTCGGCTGGTAACCTTTTTCTCCGCCTGACGGAGAAAAAGAAGGACGCTCTCCCTGTTCCGGAATGCGTCCCTCTCTTAATTCTTTCCGTATCTGTTTTTCCTCTCTTTTTAGCCGCTGTTTTTCCTTTACATGCTTTACAGCTTTCCCACTCTGGTTTTTGACCTGTGCCGCAGCACCACGGGAAACCCGTTCCGCATTGTCCGCTATCCTCCCCTGTGCATATTCCACCGGGGAATGTTCTCTCTGTTCCTGCGTCTGCTCTGCCCTCTCCTTGATTTGTACGCTGGAATGTTTCATATGCTGTGCTATTGTCGCTGCCTTGTCGATTGCTTTAATATCCTTTCGGGCTATGCGTGTTTTGATTTCCGATGCCACTGGCACGACCTCCTTTTCTATTTAAGTAGACTCTTGATTTTCAGTTACTGTTCCACTCATTATCTTGCCTGCTTCTTTATCTCATATAGCCATAACTGCTATCTCTCCTTTCCAGACAAAATCCTTTCTGTCTTAACCATGTACGCTTTAAAATCAACAATAATCCCGCGTAAATCCTCCCTATGAAAACTATCTCTTTCAATCCATTCCTCATAAATATCCTGCAATAGATTCGGGGATTTCATAAGGGCTTTTGCCGCCTGCGGTGAATAATTCGGTTTAGAAAAACACTCTGCTATATCACTCTTTAAGACAATCTGACACGCAGAATCATAAATTTCCTGCGGATTTTTTGTTAAAATATCCTTTCTGAACTCATCAAATTCACGCTGTACTTTTTTAGCCAGCTCTCTGTTAAGAAGCTGCTTGTACTCCTGATAATTCACTTTCTTACCTCCTGCAAAAAAATAAGCCATCATGGATTTTTATTTCCACAATGGCTTAAGTTTCTATTTTCTTTTACCATTAAAAATCACTTATCATCATAATGTCCCTTACACTGGTACACATTTACACCACGGTCATCCACGGAATATACCAAACGGTCTGCTCCGTTTATGCGTCTGCTCCATTTCCCTTTTTCTCCTACTAACGGTTCCGGCTTTCCAATCCCCTCGAAGGGACTTCTGCTTATATCCTTTAACAGTGCGGTTATCCGCTTTACTGTCTTTTTATCCTGTCCCATCCAGTATTGAAATTCTTCCCATGCCCGCTCTGAGAATGAAATATCAGCCATCTGCAAGCTCCTCCAGTTCTTCCAGTGTTTTTACAACATTCCTTTCCGGATGCTGTTCCATCTGCTCTATGGACTCCTTCAGAATCTTTGCATTGGATTCCCCATAAAAGGGATCATTTTCTGCCGTAATCTCAAAAGGAATTTTTCTCTGCCTTACAACTGTCCGTGCATAAATATTAAACGCTGTAGACGCAGACATTCCAAATTCTGCACAAAGACTGTCAAATTGTTTTTTAATGGTATCATCTAAACGTACACTGATTGTAGACTGTCCCATTTCTATCGCCTCCATCTGATTATCACACATCTTGATACAAATACTGTAACATTTCTGATGGCAAATTGCAATCAGAAAATAGGCAATCTGCAAAATATTACAATAAAAGACAACAGACAGCTCTACATCCTGCTCCGGTTTGCATAATCCTCCCCCGGCTTTGTCGTCATCAGCTTATACAGCCTTGTATCTTTCGGGAACTTATTGACAAACGGCACAAGGGAACTTCCGTACTTAATCAGCCCGCATCCGGCATCCGCATTGGTAATATAACTCATCTGTTCGTTGGAGATATTTAATAGCTCTGCCAGTTTCTGGCGGTCAGACGCTGCCTGATTTAACATCACGATATACTCACTGTTGGATAACATCGTACTGGCAAGCACGGAATCCAGCAGATATTCCACATTCTGCGTGATTGCTGTCGGGAACGCATTTCTTTTGCGGAAACGCCGCCATGCGGAATTAAAGAAAGTACCGGAATGTTCATTCTCGAAAACCACATGAAACTCGTCTAGAAAAATGTGGGTGCGTTTCCCCTTCTTCCAGTTTTCCGTCACACGGTTCAGCATGGCGTCCGTGATTACCAGCAATCCCATTGTCTTTAACTGTTTTCCCAAGTCCATAATGTCATACACCACCATGCGGTTATTGACGTCCACATTCGTTTCATGGGCAAATGCATCAAGGCTGCCGTCCGTAAATAATTCCAGTGCCAGTGCAAGGCTTTTCGCCTCCCGTTCATCCTGCTCCAGAAGTTTTTCCCGCAGGGCGCATAATGTCGGCACTTTCCCGCCATTCTGATAGTCCTCATAAATATCTTCCGTACAGCGGTCAATGAGGGAACGCTGTGCCGGACCAATCCCATTCCTGTCAAGCTGCTCAAACAGGGACAGGACAAACTCGGACTTGTCAATAATCGGGCTGCCCTCATCCCCATATCCTTCTACCATATCCATCGCATTGATGTGGTCGGGGCTTCCCGCCGCAATCCGTATCACTTCACCTCCCATTGCCTCAATGAGTGATGCGTACTCACGCTCCGGATCACAGATTAGAATATCGTCCCCGGTGGCAAGGGCAAGGAACACAATCAGCATTTTTGCACTGAAACTTTTCCCGCTGCCCGGCACCCCAAGAAGGAATGAGTTCGGGTTCATCAGCTTTTCTTTGTTGCACATAATAAGGTTACGGGATATGGCATTTTCCCCGCAGTAAATCCCCCCGCTGTCCATAATTTCCTGCACCCGGAACGGCATCAGCACCGCAAGGCTTTCCGTTGTCAGCGTCCGGACAGCGTTAATCTTCCGGTGTCCGATTGGAAGAGCAGTATTCAGTCCGTCCATCTGCTGGTATTTCAGCGTCGCAAACTGGCATAAATGCTTTCTCGCTATCGTCAGGAGTGTGTCGGTATCAGCGTCAAGCTGTTCTTTCGTATCTGCCGTATGCACAAGATATGCCGTTTCCACATCCGAATGCATAAAAATATCTTTCCCATATTCTGAAACCGACGGTGGAATATTCACCGTTTTTATCAGAGTATAATAAAATGCCTGTTTCCCCATTTTCTTCAGTGTTTGTGGTAAATCGACTTCTTTTGCGTTGCAAAAGGCAAACGCTCTTTCTCCAATCTTCTCTATTCCTTCTTCCATTATGATCTTCTTTATTTTGTGCTGAACTGCACTATCTTCACCGAATTTTTTTGTTATTTCCCCTGTTCCGGAAATAACCAGTGTTCCATCCTCTGACAACTCATACCAGGCATCCGGGCCGCACGGTTGTCTGGATTCTGCGTTTACTTTAGCAGGCATGGTAAGGCACAATAGCAGTGCCATTACCACCATCATTGATACATATTTTTTATACAACATACTTTAACCCCGTTTCTCGCAGTCCCTTCGCTCATGCGGGTTTTATGAAAAAATAAAATTATTTTATTGTGACACTTCTCTTACAATGCCATCCACAGAATGGTTCTTCAAAATCCTCACTATCCTCCATATAAGGTTCAAAATATCTTGAAATCTCAACATAATATGTCTTTCCTTTTTTCAACTTCTTTGACATTCCTTTTCCGTATGGAGCCGTGTAAACCACAACGGATGAATCAGACATATCTTTATTCTCAGAATATCTGAAAAAGTATGCATCAGCACTCTTCGTGTAATTTTTCTTTCCATAAGCGACGTCTTTTACAGTCACTTTAATTTTGCCATTAACAGACTCCACTTTATACTTTTTGAACAAAGCACTTACCGTAAGTGTACCATACATTTTAGAATCGATATACTCCGGAAAACATTGCCAATCATTTTTGCCGGAAACATACCATCCTATAAATGTATAGCCTTTCTTTCTGGCTTTCTTCGGCAGTCTCGCCTTTTGCCTGTAGACATAACTTTTCGGTTTCTTCCCTACGATTTTCCCTCCATTTAGCTTATATTTAATTTTATATTTCTTATAAACTGCTTTGGCTGTTTTCCCAGGCTTTAACTTTGTGACCTTTTTCTTGCCCACATACCATTTTCTTTTTCCTTTTAATGTATCCAACGCAATACTTACATTTGAATTATTCACTATTTTTTTGAGAGCATAACAATTTGCAGCAAATCTTGGGGATACTTTTTTTGCTGATTTTCCTATTGTCACAGTTTTTAATTTCGCACAGCCATTGAATGCATCTGCCTTAATCGTTTTTACCGTGTCAGGGATTTTGACCGTACTGAAATTGCAGTATTCAAACGCCCTTTCATCTATCTGTGTCAGCATTTCCGGCCACTCAATGCTTTTCAAGTTTGTACAATTTGCAAAAGAAACCGCTGATATTTTTGTCAGACATTGAGGGAAATGTACCTTTTTTATATTATTTATTCCTGCAAATGCATAGATCCCCAGTTTTTTCAATGACTCAGGCAAAACAATACATTCCAATGAACTATTTTCAAAAGCCCCTTCTCCGATTTCCGTCAGAGTGTCCGGCAATTCTACCTCTATTTTTTGATAATTCATTCCTTTAAAAGTCTCTTGATCAATCTTTGTCACTCCTTTATGAATGACTATTTTTTTGATCAATTTGTTAATCTGCTCATCCTCATTAAATTTTTTTGTAATTGAGCCCGTTCCGCTAATGCTCAGCACTCCATCAGCTGACAAAACATAGTCGCAATCTGCACCACATTTTCCTGACACTTCCGCAGCTCTGCTTACAGGAGCCGCGGAGGTAAATAGAATGGAGAAAGTCAAAATTACACTAACCACTTTTTTTAACATATTTTTTCCCTACCGAATTGTTATTTTCTTTTTTCCCAGCCAGCCCCAGGATGGTGCTGCAAGATCCTCTGAATCTTCCAGGTAAAGCTCCAGATACCGGCTGGCTTCTACATAGTATGTTTTTCCCTTTTTTAATTTTCCTGACAATCCCTTTCCATAAGGTGCTGTGGATAAAACATACTTTGCGTTCGTCATATCTTTCGTTTCCGAATATCGATAATAATACCGGTCCGTACTTTTTTTGTAACCTTTTTTCTTATGCTGACTGTCTTTGACCGTGACCTTGATTCTGCCATGGTCCGATGTGACCTTGTACTTTTTCAGAACCGCTTCTGCTTTCAGCGTTCCATATAATTTAGCGGGAACTTCATACTTACACAATTCCCAGTCATTTTTTGCCACAAGATTCCATCCGAAAAATGTATAACCTTTTTTCTTAACCACTTTAGGAAGTTTTGTCCTGGCACGGTAAGTATATTTTTTCGGAGACTTTCCTTTGACCTTTCCTCCATTTAACTGGTACTTGATCCGGTAACTCCGGTATTTTGCTGTGGCCGTTTTCCCCGGCTTTAACTTTGTGACCTTCTTTCCTGCCACATACCAGTATCTCTTTTTATTCATATCTTCCAGAGAAATCGTTGCCTTTGAATGATTCACAATTCTTTTTAATGAATAACAACCACTGATAAAATCTTTTGATACTTTTTTTACTGATTTTCCAATGGTGATGGTTTTTAATTTTTCACAGCAATAAAAAGCCCCCTGATCAATCTTTTTTACTGTATCCGGCACATGAAACTTATCGAAATTGCAATTACTAAATGCATAGGCCGATATTTTTGTCAAATTTGATGGCCATACCACCTTCTGTAATTTCACACATTCTGAGAAAAAACCAGATGGTATCTCCTTCATATTGTCAGGCAGATATGCCGTTTCCACATCCGAATGCATAAAAATATCTTTCCCATATTCTGAAACCGACGGTGGAATATTCACCGTTTTTATCAGAGTATAATAAAATGCCTGTTTCCCCATTTTCTTCAGTGTTTGTGGTAAATCGACTTCTTTTGCGTTGCAAAAGGCAAACGCTCTTTCTCCAATCTTCTCTATTCCTTCTTCCATTATGATCTTCTTTATTTTGTGCTGAACTGCACTATCTTCACCGAATTTTTTTGTTATTTCCCCTGTTCCGGAAATAACCAGTGTTCCATCCTCTGACAACTCATACCAGGCATCCGGGCCACACGGTTGTCTGGATTCTGCGTTTACTTTAGCTGGCATGGTAAGGCACAATAGCAGTGCCATTACCACCATCATTGATACATGTTTTTTATACAACATATTTTAACTCCGTTCCTCGCAGTGCTCATCGTATGTTGCTATAATAAACCATATATCATTTCCGTTCAAGTATACACTTCGGATCTTTACAGACAATTCTGCAAACAGCTCCCCCGTTTCCCTCATTCTTCCACATAATTTCTCCGGATGACCACATTAAAGGTATCCTTTCCAAAATATTTAGGACCTACTTCTCTGTCAAATCCATCGGTGCCCAATTTAGCCTTCCACGATAAACATCTTGCGTAGGAAGTCGCCGGAACTCCCTTCCAGTATTTCCTGCCATTTTTATCCACAGCGGCAATACAAAGCCATGCATGATCCTCTTTTGCGTTGCTGGCTAATCCTGCTTTCACTCCAAGCACTTCACAAATATCGTACAAACGATTGGATGATTCCCCACAGACACCTTTATAAGTCCCCTGATAAATTGCCTTGTAACAATTTTTCACGCCGCCTTCTCCATGAACCGGCCTGCCCTTGGAGTTTTTATTATACTTCATATTCATGTCACAATATGTTTCCAAAATAAGGGCAATCTTCTGAGACTTTGTGGCCTTTTGGATCACATCATCTACCGTACACTCGCCGCCAAAATTCTGCAGTGCCGTCCATTCATATGTGTATTTCTTGTTTGCAGACCGCCTCAGCATATTCTTATACGCCCGGGGATTGCTTTTCAAATGTTCAAAATAGTCCTTTTTCCCGGTTTGATAACACTCCTCATATTCACGGGCAATCACTCTCAGTCCTTCGTCCGGATCTGCCACAAGAGGGCGG
>OGDN01002622.1_pt1 | contig 22324 bp, 18 predicted proteins | sample 1570271 | NCBI WGS metagenome assembly OGDN01 (sample SAMEA4384481, study PRJEB24528) | human gut metagenome | reverse complement strand
AGCATCAGAGATTTGAACTCTGGCGGCGCTACAAACGCCCTATCGCATTTCGAGTTAATCTTTGAAAAGGCAATATGGTGATAACCAAGGCTGATGCAGGCTGGTTTGTCCGCTGATTTTGGGCGATGTGTGGAGAGAAAATGCGGTTAAACGAGCAGAAAACAATGTAGGTACGAAAAGAAGCGGGATCGCCCGTTTTGGGGCAAAAATGGCGGCTTTTTGGGAGAAATGCAAGATAAGATGCAAGATAAGCCCTGCCCCAAAAGCCAGATAATAGTGCGGTCTTGCGGACACGAATGAGAAAAAATGCGGGAAACAGAAAAATGAAGTAGTGGTTTTTCGGGGTTTCACTTTACAAACAAGGAGAACCCGAAATGAAGAAAGAAACTGTAAGCAACGACTCTTTGAAAGAAAAAATCGAAGAAATCCTAACGCCCTATCCGGACCCGATGAGCCGCAACGATTTCCGCATTGCATGCCATATCGGAACGCGCACTTCGCTTTATCTCCTGCAAAGCGGACTTGTTCCCTGCAAAAACAACGGAAAGAAAACGCGCTGCTATAAGATCGCCAAGAAAGATGTTGCCGAGTATCTCTACCGCCGAGAGTCCGACCCGATGCGCTACACCCCGCCCAGCGGGTGGTATTACAACTACCCTAAACACAAGAAACCTGCCGCATCGTTGGAGCGCAAGCTGAACTATAAGGGTGAGGAACGGCTGCTGGCCAAGGAATGGTACGAGCAGCAACTGGCAAATTACCCGGATGTACTGACCGTTGCGCAAGTCTGCGAGGTGACAGGCTACCAACGCCACACCATTCTGAAATGGTGCAGCAAGGGCTTGCTGAAAACCATCTTACAGACACCCAAGTACATGATTCCCAAAGTATGGCTGCTGGAATTTGTGACATCTGATTTTTTCAACGAGATCAGCCGAAAATGTGGAAAGCACTATGCCGCCATCAAGGAAATCGGTGGTTCACGCAAAGCCCGATAAGATGACTATTCAACCTCATGTGAACACTAACACTTTAAGACTGCTTCCATCGGTCTGATATGGTTCCCATTTCAATTTTCCAGTCACTGACTGGAAAATTGGATATCTGAGATATGCAAGCCCCAAAATCTAGTTAGACAAATCTCCCAAGGCATATTCAGCTTTTACGCAGAACTCAATTTGCCAGACACTGTCTGGTAAATTAGCTAGCCAAATACAACAGGCTTATATTTTATAAATCAGCATATTATGGTCAAAGCTGTCAAACAGGGGTATCCACGTTCAAAAGAGAAAGAACCAAAGTTGGGCGCAAACAGAACAGAAATAATTGAAATAGAATATAATTTGTGCAAGACTAACATTCGGGTAAATGTCAGCATTTTAATTTGTTGACATTTACCCGAAATCACGATATAGTGATAGTAGAAAAAGGCTTAGGAGGGATACTGTATGCCAAGCGATTACCAACAGCAAATAAAAGAAATTTTTGGCACATCCGATTTGGATAAGCTGCGAGAACTTGCAAAAGGACTAAAGGGCGGTCATTCCAATCCGCGCAATGCAGGCCGCAAGGCACAGCTTACCCCTGACCAGACTGTAGAGATTTTGGAACTGCATAGAAAAGGCATCGGCACCACCGAAATTGCGAAACAGTTCGGTGTGTCGCGTCAGACCATATACAAGTATATTTATAATGCCGAACATTTCAGCACGAACCCGGATTTTACCATGCGGATGAACTTTATGAATGGTCAGCAGCTGTGTACGGTCATCGACATTGATTTCAAGCACGAAATCGTCCGCATGAAGAACTACACCGACCGAATTCCTTTGCGGGCGTTTGGTGTTGTAGAGAATCCATCCTGGGCTGATTTCGAGGAATTCTTGAAAGAAAGATGCCTGCCCGCCAGCCGAGCCGGTCTGAAGGACACTCTCCGGGAGATGGAGGTTCCTTTTTTTGACCCGCTGCTGATTATTGAAAAGACAAATGGACGTATGGCTGGGGACAACCAGTGGGTGCAGGTGATCCATAATACCGCTGCGTAGGGAGGAGACTATGGAAACAATTGATTTAAGCAAATTTGAGCCGCAAGAAACGCTGAACCATACATCCAAGGGAAATCAGTTAAAATGAAAATGCGGTGGATATAATGTAGCTATCGAACGTCAAAATAGTAAATAACTGTCTTTCGAACTAGGAAATGCGTTTTTGTCGGACGGAATTCAAGAATGTTCTTAAAATGGAATGGGCGGAGGGTGTGGTGGTGAGAGCGATTGTGTATGCAGAATAAACTCTAATAGTACTAGATCCGTATAAAAAGCTGATATTTTAAATTTTATTCTCGATTTTTGAAAAACATCTGCAAATATTGAAACTAAGATTTGACTTTCCGCCTAGAATAGAGTACACTGGATTCAGAAAATCATCTGGGAGGAATTGCGATGCTGCTTCAATTTTCAGTCACCAACCACCGTTCCATCAAGGATACAGCCATCATCAGCTTAAAAGCATCCACAGATAAAAGTCTGGTCGACTGCCTGATTTCACCGGACGAGAAGAAACAGCTTGTTCCAGTGCTGGCACTGTACGGTGCAAATGCAGCCGGAAAGAGCAATGTCCTCCATGCACTCCTGCTCATGCGGGAAATGGTCTGTGGTCGATATGCCAAGCTGCTGAAGGGCGAACCGCTTCCGCAGGAGCCGTTTGCTTTCACAGACCAACCTACACAGCCGACCAGTTTTGAAGCTATCTATTTCTATGGCGGCATCAAGTATGCCTATGGGTTCTCGTTCGACAAGTCCAGAATCCTGACCGAATATCTCTATCACTGGCCTAATGGCCGGGAAGCACTGATTTTTTCCAGAGAGAACAATAGCTATCAGTTCCGCGAGAACATTCAAGAGCAGTTCACGCTTGCTGGACGAACTGCCGAAAATCGTCTGTATCTGTCCAGCTCGAACGAGTGGAACTGTCCGCAAACTGAAAAAGCGTATTTGTGGTTCTTTGAAAAGCTGATAGGTTTCGTGGGAACAGAAATGCGGCTGGATGTCGCTCTGTCTGCCATCCGGCAGGGCGGCGCTGAAAAGAGCCGTATCCTGCATGAAATGCTGTATGCCGATCTAGGCATCAAAGACATCCGCATCACTGGTTCCAAGGAAGAACCTATCATTTCTGCACTACACACTCTCGACACTGAAGATGGCACATCCAAGGGCTTCTGGCTTCCGTTGGGGCAGGAATCCGTTGGAACACAGCGATTTTTTTCTCGCATCGGTATGTGGCTCGCTGCTCTGGAATCTGGGGCTGTTCTGGTGGTAGACGAGATTGAATCCAGTATGCACCCACTCCTGACCCGGCACTTGATCGAAATAATGCAGGATGCCGCCATCAATACGAACCATACACAACTCATCTTCACGACCCACGACACCGGGCTTCTCGACTTGACTTTGCTTCGGCGTGATCAGATCTGGTTTGCAGAGAAAGATGAAAAGACCATGCAGACCGATATTTACGCTCTGACTGAGTTTTCTCCCCGGAAAGGTGAGAACATCTCCAAAGGGTATCTGCAAGGCCGCTACGGCGCGATTCCGTTCATTGGAGGGAATGCAGCATGGGCAGAATAAAAGAGATCAGCCGCAAGTCTGCCCACACCAGAAAGCGCAACCCAGTGGTGTATCTCATCTGCGAGGGCAGTGAAACCGAGATTCGCTATTTCAAGCGTTTCCGCAGCCGAGGATGCAATATTGACATTATCCCGATTTCTTCGCAGTATAAGTCCGCTGACAGGCTTGTGCAGAAGGCCAAGGCAACGATGGGCAATAATCCGTATTACCCGGAAGATGGCGATTCCATCTGGTGCGTATTTGACCGTGACGATAATTCCAACGAGGTTCTTCTACGCGCCAAACAATCCGCCCAAAAGGAGGGCTACCATCTGGCCTATTCCAATCCATCCTTCGAACTATGGTTCTTGTTACACTTTGTAAATCAGCAGACAGAGGTCGAAGATTGTCAGGCATTGATTCGCTTGCTGAAACAGCCAAAGAGAATCCCCGATTATGAGAAGAACAAGGATTGCTTTGACGTTTTGAAGCCTTTGCAGGCCGCTGCAATTCAGAGAGCGAAAGCTCGTACCGAACAGGTTCGGAGCCAAGGCATTGAGCCGATTTCACGGCAGAGCAACCCGCTGACAACGGTTTGGGAACTTGTAAAGTATTTGAACTCCAAGATTTGAACTGCATCAATTTGAAAATATAGCAAAGTCCACAGGCCTGATTTTATATCCAGACTGTATGCCGATTGATTACCAACAGCAAATAAAAGAGATTTTGGCACGTCTGACTTGGATGAACTGCGAAAGCTTGCAAAGATGCTGAAAATCAATAATCCAAATCCGCGCAATGCGGGTCGCAAGGCGCAGCTTACCCCCGATCAGACCGTAGAGGTTTTGGAACTGCATAGAAAAGGCATCGGCAACACCGAGATTGCAAAACAGTTCGGCGTGTCGCGCCAGACCATATATAAGTATATCTATAACGCCGAGCATTTCAGCACGGACCCGGATTTCACCATGCGGATGAACTTTATGAACGGTCAGCAGCTGTGTACGGTCATCGACATTGATTTCAAGCACGAGATTGTCCGCATGAAGAACTACACCGACCGAATCCCTTTGCGGGCGTTTGGCGTTGTAGAAAATCCGTCCTGGGCAGATTTTGAAGAATTTTTGAAAGAAAGATGCCTGCCCGCCAGCCGAGCTGGTTTGAAAGATATTCTCCGGGAGATGGAGGTTCCTTTCTTTGATCCGCTGCTGATTATTGAAAAGACCAATGGGCGTATGGCTGGGGACAACCAGTAGGTGCAGATGATCCGTAACATCGCTGCATAAGGAGGGCTCTATGGAAACAATTGATTTAAGCAAATTTGAACCGCAAGAAATGCTGAACCATACATCCAAGGGAAATCAGTTAAAATGGAAATGTGACGGGTATTGGTACAAGGCTGACCACATGGGGTATGAGGGGCTGGCGGAAACGATTGTTTCTGACCTTCTGACCAAGTCAACCGTTCAGTACCCCTTTGTGGCTTATGAGTATTCGCAAATCAAGTACAAAGACCGAGTTTATAGTGGCTGTAAAAGCGCTGATTTTCTCGCGGACGGCTATGACCTTATTCCATTGGAAAAGTTGTATCGAAAATTTACCGGCGGGAGCCTTGCAGTAGATACAGCTCATCAAGGGAAAATCAAGAATCAGATAAAATTTCTGGTAAACTTCGTTGAACAGACAACCGGACTGCAAAACTTTGGGCAATATCTGACCTCGATGCTGGAGATTGATGCATTTTTCCTAAACGAAGATCGACATACCAACAATATTGCTGTTCAATACAACGCCGCAGACGATACCTATGCACTGTGCCCATTATTTGATAATGGCTTGTCGCTTTTGGCGGATACCAATATGGATTTTCCCCTTGAACGCAACTTAGAGGATTGTCTAAAAGCCGTTGAAGCCAAGCCTTTTTCGAGATATTTTGATGATCAGCTTGATGCGGCAGAGGAATTATACGGTATACAGCTTCACTTCAACTTTAGCACAAACGATGTAAAGGCGCTCATCGATAGCTATCGAACCGCCTATAGCCAAGAAATTTGCGACCGCTGTGAAGCCCTTATCCGCCGCCAGATGCGCCATTATGGGTATCTTGTTCAATAGCCTTGGACATAAGCTTCGGGGCAAGCCGCAGGACAAGATAAAGGACAAATCATACACAAGGCCCACATGCTGGATATAAAATCCAGCATGTGGGCTTTACCTTTTTACTGCTATTCTGCTTTTATGCGAACATTGAGTCTAGTTCTTTATCTGTAAATATTTTAGACTGCTTCAGCAATCTTTTGGCGCATTCCCGAAAGGCTTCTTTGCTTACAGATTTCAGCCCCGTGTCTTCATATACCAGTGCAATAATGCAGTGCAGCTGTTGAACAAGGTCTGCAGCGGAGAGTTGTGCATAGGTATATCCATCTATACGCTGTATCTGGACTCCTCGAAAACGTGCCCAATCCTGTCCGTACCGAGAAATATACTGTTGGATTGTATTCCGCATAACATCCATGTTGCCTGATTCCAACGCTGCCCATGCCTGCCCGCATTTTTTCTCTGCCGTGTCAGCAAGTGAGTGCGCCGCTTTTGCGGCTTTGATAATGCACTTTTCAAATTGCTCTAACTTATCAATGTATTGCGATTGAATTTTGATGTATTGTAATTGGGTATTGTCCATAGCCCCCTCCCTTCAATTTAAGAGTATTATACCATGATTTCCCAAGCACTTTGCCACGAAATTTTTTTAACAAGTTTTCCTATGATTCAACAGTATATCATTTCATATTGGCTTTTTCAAGGCAGAAAAGAGGGGGGCAATATAACGAGACTTCTTCTGAATTAACTGGATGCATCGTCTTTGGCAATAATTCCAATATCAATCAGATTTCGGATACAATTAAGCATCTGTTCTGAAGTCGTATCTTCCGGTCTAAAGCCGATGCTAAGAATATACTGAGCAGGTTCAGCATTGTAATACTTGTTTTTATCGAGAATCGTAAAGCGTACATTTTCATTGCAAAAACGATATGTACCCATGCTTTTGCCATCAGGGATAAGCAAATTGGAGTTTTTATATGCAATGGCAGACAAGGTTTCTTCCGATGTAACGTATCTGTATCCTGTATTTGGTACAAAACGAAGATATGCTCCATCTTTTATTTCAGCATATTGGATTAGAGATTTCAGCAGCTCAAAAGAACTTTCAAACGAAAACATTGACATAGTGACTCGCAACTCTTCCCAATCTCTTATATGCATTTGCGAATTAGCTGAGATACACCTAAATTTTAGTCCATTAACTAATAATCCTGTAACGGTTCCGTCCTTATTTTTATTTGCAGAGAATATGTAATTGTTATTTTCTAAATAATTTTGTATCACATTAAGGACGTCAAGAATATTACTCCTTCCGCCGCAATTTTCCGGCTTGCTTTTGCTTGCAAAAATACTATAATCGGCTGAACAGAAAATATTATCAAAATTCAAGTCCGATTTCATTTCTCTAAAATCGCGAAACAAGTGTGCAAAGTCTTCTTCATCAAATGTTGGTTCGAAACTCAAGTCAAAGTTCTTATTTATTACTGTCACAAAGTTGTTTAGGCTTTCGCTTGAAGTGATATTAAAACCTTGTAAAAGACTGAGAGGAGGTCTTATAGAACCAATGTCAATTCCAACACCAACAGGAATCACATCAATGCCTTTTGAATAAGCAAATCCAGCCTCAAAGTAAATCCATCCAGATTCAATAGAAGTTGGTGTGACAAATACAAACATGATTTTGGCATTGTTTAGGCCATCTTCTATTTTGTGTATCCAGTTGTTTCCAAACGGAATACTTTGCCCATCACTCGACATGAAAATTTGAATGACACCGCTGGTGATTTTTATAAGTTTTTCTTTGATGGGAAGAATTACATTCCTGTCTTTTGCAGAATGGCTAAAAAAGATTGTGGGTTTTTCCATGACTGCTTAACCTCATTTCGAAATTCGCGAGTATGTCACAAAAAAAGATGTTATCACATACTATTATTTTCTTGTTGAAACTACAGTTCATGCAGAGGACAGATGCTCTATGATATGATTTCATTGCAAAGCTTTTCGAGGCGTTCTTTCTGAGAAGTCTTTTTCAACTCACATTCCCAAACAATTAACACTTTCCACCCCATATCTGTCAGCTTTTTTTGATTTTCGATGTCTCGTTCTACATTTCGGTTAATTTTAGGTATCCAATATTCGATATTTGAAGAAGGCCATACGAACCGACCACAATTATGTTTGTGCCAGAAACAGCCATTCACAAAAATGACTGTATGATACTTAGGCAAAACAATATCGGGGCATCCAGGCAAGTTGCGTACATTTTTCCTGTATCGAAAGCCCCTAGAAAACAGGTGCTTTCTGACAAGTTCTTCAGGCTTTGTGTTTGTGCTCCGAATATGTGACATGTTTTTGCGGCGTATTTCTTTTGAATGATTATCAGCCATTTTATCTTTCAAACCGTTTTTCTATCTGCTCAAGCTGATCTGCAAGCTTTTCTGCAATCGCTTTAGCCATAATAGGTGGAACAGCATTGCCAACCTGCTGATACTGTTTATCCTTAGAGCCGCAGAAAATGAAACTGTCTGGAAACGTCTGTAGCCGTGCTGCTTCTCGAATGCTTATTGCTCGATTAAGCTCTGGATGAATCCACATGGATTTACGCACGTTAACTACTGTACCGCTTGGTTGATTATATGCAAGTCTCAAGTATATAGTATTCTGTGTGCGATTTGCATCTGTATATGTGTTGGTTTTTAAAGAGTCATTTAGAGAATGAAAGTTCTCGCCTTGTTTTATTGCCTTAAACCGCTCCATAGCGGTTTCTCTTGTCTTGGTAATGATATGGTTAAACAGCGTGTCAGTATCACGAAGTGATTTTCCAAGTTCGCTTATATCATCAGCCTTTTTTAGTGGTGTTCCAATATCTTCTGCAACATCGGTTACAGTTGGAACATTCTGCAAATCACCAATTGCATCTTGTACCGTCCGATAGTCCTTTTCAGAAAAAATCCCTATTGGCAATTGCACAGTATCCGTCAATGATTTTTTTATGCCGATCACAATAAAACGTTTTCTTTTTTGAGGTGCACCAAAATCAGCCGCACAAAGAACATCTTGATTTATTTCATATCCGTTTGAATCTGTACCAAGAAGTGCCTTTAAGTAATCAAATACCGCGTATGACTTGATATATGCAACTAAATCTCCATTTTCTGCGTAATCGCACTTATCTACAACAAGATGATTGTCGAATATTTCTTTCGACTTGCTTAGCATTCGTTGAATCATAATGGCAGGTTCAATCACATCTTTTAATTTATCAGCTTCTAATTTTTCATCAAAAAATTGCTTTATTGCGCTAAAAGCCTCATAGGAACGAAGCGCTATATCGTTGCTTTCTATATCGTTTTTTTTCCCTTCATCTGCATATATATCAGCATATTCCAGCAATTTTTTCTTGTGCTTTTTCAATGTCTTGAGAAGTTTTTGATGATTTTTTGACATTTTATAAACCACATTTAGAGAAACATAACAATCCTCAGGCCAAATATTTGCAGTAATTGCTGATGAAGATCTTGCAATAGTTTTTGCACAATCGAACATATAAGCTTTATCTAAAAGGACAAGTTTTGTGCTCTGCATATGAATCTCATATTTTTCTTGGCCAAACAATTCATTGTCCGCTTCATCCAAATAAAAGCGATGCACATCAGATCGCAACATGCTGACGTTTTCCATAACAAAAGCCTTGGGGCTCAGTTCACGAATTGCTCTAATATACTGTTTTACCAACATGTTATTTTGGCTTATCGCATGGTTCTTCTGCCGATTTGCATTTGAAAATCCTTGACACGGAGGCCCGCCAATAACGACATCAATCTTACCGTATTTTTTTTGAATGTCATTATAATCAGCTAAGCATACGTCATCTTGTACATCGACACCCATATGATTCTTCTTATATGTTTTCTGCATAGCTGGATTATTTTCAAATGCTACTTTTATATCGTACTTTTTTGTTTGCATAAAGCCCAAACTTAGGCCGCCGGCTCCTGCAAACAAGTCAACAACCTTGTACATGGACCTTACCTCTGCATATATTCATTTTCATAACGCGCTTGCAAAAGCTCCCAACATTCTTCTTTTTTACACCACTGACCTACATTTACTCCCGGAACTGTAGGATTCTGGAAGTGATTCCATACGAAGAAAGCTAATTCCTCTATGGTCTTCGCCATTTCTGCACTAATCATCTGGCTGTTCCAGATTTCCTGAGGATGGAATAAATCTGAATAATATTTCCCGATAAGAGCAATAGTGTAATAATCCTGCTGAGCTTTAAAGCCGCCAAATTTTAGATTTTTGATGATTTTATCGCAGCTATTGAACAATATCACCTTGGCAATCATCTCGGTATAGCTCTGCTCTGATGGTTCCGGGAATGTACCGTCTGAGACCATATCTGAAAAATAGATGAAATTCGTCTCCAGACCTTTACTTACAATATCTGGGTGACCTTGATATGCCATCATGCACTTTGCTGCTACAGTTTTAGAAATGCAACGACTTTTGGGACAGCGGTTTTTAAACTCTTTTTTTGCTGTCGCAGAAGGCTGGCGATTCAGTTCAACCAAATATTGTCCGCGAGCTCTCTCGTAGAACCAATAATCTGTCGACTTTCCTTTTGCAACGGGAATAGGAGTTGCTCTGGATAGGCGCTCCATCTTCACGTGATATGCATCATTCGCGTTAAAGTCAGACATGTTAATCTTGTTTTGGCTGTTGGCATATTTGGAAATATTGTGAATAATATCCTCTGCTCGATCTTTCTGCTTGATAACAGACAGCTTGATTTGCACATTTACTTGATCCAACGGAAGTTTTGCCCTGTACGCGTTGTAAATTGACGCTGTGGTCTGCCCGCCATTTACGATTTGCCACCCGGTAATTTCTGTAATAGTCGAAATATCTCCATTACATTGGCTCTCATCAACAGCAACGCTTTCTGCGATTGTTGAAATGCCATTGTTGTATGCCATAAACATTTCAGGCTCGTTAGCTAACGATGCTTTGATTCCTTTATTAACATTGCCTGTTGCCTGCAAAAAAGAGCGTACATTTTTCTGAATTAGATCTTGGCCCTCGGCTTCATAAATTTGTGCTAAAAGTCTTCCAGAGATAACCCCAATATAACAGTCATAAATCGCGTTATCTCCTTTTACCTTAATCAGCGGCAGTGAAGTACCATATTTTTTCTTTAATTTTACAACAAGCTGGCGTTCAATAGCAGCGCCGCCAAGGACGGTTTGATATAGCCGTTCTATATCCCAAACATCAAAACGGATAGTTACTTTTCCGTTATGTGTATCATTCGGAGTATACTGAACTGTTTCATCGTTAGTTAACAGGATTATATTAACCGTTTCGATTTCATTCTTATGCGCTTTGACAAACTCATACGCTTGATAACCATCGCTGGATTCTTCCAAGGCTTCAAAGGCATCAGTGCCGCAAGTCTTATAAAACTTTAAAACTTTTCTTGAAAGTTTATCAATCTCTGTTTTCTTTATCTTTTCCGGCTGAGGTTTGGCCTGATACTTGCTTATGAGTAGCGTAAGTGAATGAAAATATTCGCTGAACGCGTATCCATCCAGTTTCATATTCTCTCCATCTTTTTTAAAGTCCACTAAAGCGCAATCCGAAACAAGAGTTTCTCCTGCTTCCGTAAGGTATGATAAAAATAAAGTTTTGAAAGCTATATTAGTAGATATTGGACTATTTTCTTTCACATAATTAAGGACTTCATCTTGAAATTCTCTGTAGAATTCAAGAATTTTTTCGTTTAGCACAGCAGTTTCCGCCTTTCAAAACCTTAAATACCGACTCTATACTTTGGGCGTAAGGAATACAAAGCGCGATGCTTATTCTGTATGTAAGATTTGAGACACCCTGCGGCAAGTTACTTTTTGTAATTTTGGGAAAGCCATCCTCAACAGAAAAGCAATAATTATCGCGCTGGTAATAACCGATGGTATAACTATCGGTCGCTTCATCAAAGTAGCCATACTTCTTCAATTTTTCATCAAACTTCTGTAGCTCAGATAAATTCTCATGTAGCCTGCCGCGAAGCATTGCAACCCGTTCCGGAAGTGTCTCTCCTCCGCTTTGGCTTGTACGAAGTGCATAAAAACGCAGAAATAACTTTCCAGGAAGATCGCTGTTGTCCATTTGATATTCGCTGCTGATACTGGCAAAATACGGGGCCTGCATAGATGTAGTTTTCACTTCAACTGCATGTGAGCCAAAATAGAAGTCATGCGTTTCATCCTCACTGCCTGCCCAGTGTGACACAGATTCGAGACCATACGAGTCCAAACACTCACTTAAAAATAACAATTCGCCGTAAAGTCCTTGCTGTCGCTTTTCAGTCATCACGAGTTCTTTATTAGAGGCAAAGAAATTCTTCCATTTTGCCAGAACATTGATAATAACAGGCAAAGAGTCTTCATTACATTTCGCCGCTTTCAGCTGACGTCTCAAATCTTCAACTACGATTTCAAAGATATCATCGGCACTATTGGGAAGCTGGAATAACGCTACAAAAGGTGTATCACTTCCATACGCAGGCAATGTGGCTGTTTCAATTTCGACACCTTTCCAGTGCGGAAATTTGCATTTGGAAATCACTGAAGTCACAGATAAAAAGGCCGACCGCATTTTTGTGGCAACATTTATTGCAAACACTACTACAATACCATTGTTAAATGCTGTCCGCCGCATCGCAAATGGCTGCGTCTGATTTGTTCCCGCAGATATATCAAACAATATTTCCTTGTAAATATCAGCCGTAAAGCTCATCGTTGTCTTTCTCCAATGCAATATCATTCATACGATAGGATTTTAGATTGCCTTTTCCATTGCGATCAGGAAATACAGCTGCAAAACCAAAGGGTGGTTTGTGATTCCCCTTCAATGCGGTCAGTTGTCCGGCATCTCCGATGGGATACAGAATCAAAAGACCATTTGAAAACGCTCTAGTTTCTCTCCGGATAATTTCATTAACTTTTGTTGTTGCAGAATCGTTTTTGTACTTTTCTCTCAGTTGCAGAACTTTGTCATATGCTTGCTTGTCATAATCTAGATACTCATGCCCAGCAGATGTCATCGCATGAATGGAACATGTGGCAGCATACGAATCTACACCAGATCCTTCTTCTCTGTAAATGCCGCCACCTATATTTTTGAGGTCTGCAATGTCAAAATTCTCCCCGTGACCACTGACATTAATTAGGCAAACCGTCCATGATTTAACACCGCCAATTCCATCCGCATTCATGGTTCTAATATAATCTGCCATGTACTTGCTGTTTGCTCTGGTAGCAGTTTTGGACGTTTCATAACTCTCAAGAAAATTTGCAACATCGTGTGCCGATACGCCCTGATAAAAGATGTGTTCGCCGGGAGCCTTACGATTATGTGTTTTTTGATACTGCTCTGTTGTTATACGGCAGCCTTTAATTGCGTACAAGAAATCTTCAACAGCTTCAAAGTTTCTGTCATACTGTTCTCCATCAATATCAAAAACACGTGTTTGGCTTAGTTTACAGCTAAAGTCGCGCTTGAATTCTTGACCCGTTCTCATTTTATTGCGGCTGGTAATTTCAAGCGTTGGGTGAGATGCAACACGCAATCCGAAGTCTCTTGGAGTTTGAACCACACTATTCATAAAATCGAATTGCGCCGCAAGATCTTCCGTTGCCATAGAAATATGGGAAAAACTTGCGTACAAAGAATCCGTAGTAAATAATCTGCAGGCATCCAAATATCCGGGGCGGAAGCCAAACCAACGGCCCATTTGCATCAAGGTGTCATATGTATTGGAACTTCGGGTAAAATAGCTTATCGTCAGCCCCTCAAGCGTTAAACCTCTGGAAAGTTTATCTCCTCCTATTACAATGACATTGAAAGGGGCTCCCTCGTGGTTTTTATAAAGGAGAACATCTTCGCTCTTTCCGTTGACGCTGTATACACTGATTTCCTTGTCAGCGATTAGCCTTTTGATTTCAGCCCATATACTGCTCCAATCGACATCAGCGCATTCAGCCATATATTTTCTGAACTGTACTCGCATTTTTTCTGTAGTCGGAAGATAGTCTTCTTCCCAAATGGATTTGAACTCACTTTCGATTGATGGATCCCCAAATCGAATATAATTTTCGATTTCATCTTTAAAATATTTGATTATTCTCTGTTTGATTTTATTTTGCTGGCCAACGAATCGAACAATATGAACCAACATTGTGTTAGGTTTGTTCCGCTGGCCTCTGCAGTTTCTAAGCGCTGTAGAAAGAAGAAAATATTTCACAGCCAGTTTGAGTTCTTTGGGAAGCTCACCAACTGCATCGGTAGATTTAGTTCCTTTACCGAGATAGCCTGCGCCATCCGTAATTTTTCGGTAAAGCGGCATTGCGGGAATGTCTTCACCGCCCAATCCAAAGAATTCCCTTGCGCCAATATATTGATCTGCTCTGGGAGCTCTATAGATAAAATCTCTGGGGAACAAATCGGTTCCATATCTTTCGTCGTCGATATGCGGAGGAATAAAGATGTTTGCAAAAGGGGTCGCTGTGTACCCAACATAGGATCTGCATTCAAATATGTTCAGCAGTTCCCGAATCAGACCATTAATTGTTGTAGGATTATAGTCATCCAAAATGTTGCCTTGGTCATCATAGCTTGCTCTTGTATTGATAGAAGCCTGATCTGCTTCGTCATCAATAATGAGTGCAGGATATTTTGCAGGAATTTTCTTTTTTCCTCCAATAATTTCCGCACAGTAATTTTTTCGAAAGAATCGGAGAATCTTGCGCAAGACGGATGCATTCTTTTTTGTGACAACCATAAGGGGTGGCATCATCGAAACGCCCTCGGTCTTTTTGTTGACATCACCTTTTTCATCGCGCGTTGTAATAGATTGAACAGGCGTTTCAACTTGGTTATAGGGGCCTATACCAACGCCAATTGCATTACGCTCCCGCGTCATATCTCCGATACTTTCTAGGCTTGTTTCATATCCAAGCACTTCCTCATCAATACGCGACTGAGTCTGACTGCGAAGACTATTGTGAATACCAGATAGAACAATCACAATACGATACCCTGCATCATAAGCCTTATTGATCATTCCGATGTAGTGCGCTGTTTTGCCGGACTGAACATAGCCAAATACCATTCCCATGCGTTCACCTGCTATGCCCTTCCGCGGATTTGTCAAAGAATTCATAATTTCATCGGTGGAAGAATTGATATTTTCGACCGCTGTAATGCTCCAAGAAGGTTTCTTTAACAAATAATCATAGTAACGGCTCCAATATTCTGGCTTGAAACTCGGTGTATGCTTAAGTTCATTCCACCAATTTTTGTCACTCAAACTCGGATCACTAACGCCAATGGATGGCTCTGTATAGGCAGTCACTTCACGAAACAGGAACTCTTTAAAGCAGTCCATATCAGATATCATTTTCAAGGCACCATATCTCTCTGCCGTATTCTCGACTGCTTTGGCAATTGCCATATGTTTCACTTTTACAAGGCTTTCACAGTAGCTGTATCCGCTTTTGTATATACCAACTTCGATATCACTTAAATCTTTCGGTATATTAATCATTGTGCTTCCCCCACAAGTCTGATGATGTCATCGCGGAGATGCCTATAGTTAGCCATATCCAGCAGTGTTGATTGTATTTCATCCTTTGTGAATCCTTGGGACATGAAAATTTTAATCATATCCTCTAATTCTTTGATTTGAATCTGATACTCCAGAGACGTTTTATCAAAGGTAGCATTATTCTTTCCCTTCTGCAAAGAATCCGTAACTCCAGACATCATGAAAGGTGCAAAATTTTCAACTAAAGAAAGATATGCGAATAGTGTTTTCTTTCCCTGCTCATCCAGTTGCTTTTTTATAGTGTTCAGCAAAGAATGCTTTCGGTTGATATAAAAAGAATATCTACCATCCTTTTTTCGTTGTTCCCACACATAATCCAGATTGGGAGTGCTAACATTTGACTTCGAATAGTTTCCGCGAGAATTGTATACACGAGCCGATGCCTCAGTGCAGAGATCGATTTCCCGCTCGACAGCTTCTCTAACATAACTAGGCAGAGATGCTGTGGATTTTTTGATGTCGATTTTCCAATCCTCATCACTGGCTGATGATATATCAATTTTTATGCGAGCAAGGTTGTATGCAGGTTCTTTTTTGATGTAGTCAAACCATGTTCCGCAAATAATCAATCGTTTGTTTCTATAGACATAGATGCCTTGGTGATAGTTCCAGCCTTTAGGCCCGCCTGCCAGCTGATAGTCATCGTCCGATGCGAATTTTGTTTTATGCGGCAAGACATAGGGCTGAATTATGGCCTTTATGCACCCATTGTCCGAGAAAACTGATTCTTCTGGCAGCTCCTGCGTGGCACTGTTTTCCACAATGAACGGATTCCATGCCTTAATTGGAATATCATTAAGTTCAAGAATCAGACAGTCTTCTTCGATAAAGCGATGAAATGTAAGCGCCAGATGTTTTTCAGTTCTGTTTGCAATCCTGTAAAATTTGTTTTTTGCTTTCTTTTCATCATCAGTATCAATCACACGATCTAAGTTTTCAATAATAACAATCGTTCCCTGCTCATCTATCTGAGATGAAAATTCGGAGATTTCGCTTTCATCCCGGATGATTAAGTTCCATCCAATACTCGGAATTTGTTCCAAATCCCAAGAGGCATTGCTCACAGTCGAATTAGACTTCGTTACGACTGTTAATTTTTTTCCAAGCGAGAAGGCGGCTGTTTTCATTCCCATGCCAAATCGTCCTAGATCCCTTTCATCTCGAACTTGGTTAGGATCTGAAGAACCTATGCGCATATTCTCAATTAAGTCCTTTGAGCTCATGCCTAGCCCATCATCAGAAATCACAATTCGTTTCTTTTCCCAGTCAAATTGGATTTTGATTTCATGTGCCTTGGCGGAAATGCAGTTATCTATAATATCTGCAATCGCTGTTTCCTCGTTATATCCCACGGAGCGCAGCGATTCCAGAAGCAGTCTTGCCTCAGGAATAGATTGAATCTTCTTCGTCATGCTGTACCTCCATTATGGATTAAGCTTTGTTCTGCACTTCGTGAAACCGCCCAACACATGAGGGGCTTCTCTTGATAAAACTATACAAATATATTATATGTCAAAATCAGAGTGAAATCAATTTGCTGAACGCGAACAATAGTACAAAATTTTTATTCATTGCCTAAACAAATGGCATACGACCTGAGCCAACATCAAAGAACACCTTTGCTGAATATTGCTGTTATATGACAAAGCAGAAGCACGGTATCTGAAACTTAGCTGTTTTATACAGAAATAAGTTCCAACACCGTGCTTTTGCAGAAAACCCATAAAAATTCAAGAAGAATTTTTCTTAGCTGCATCTAACAAAATATATCCAAATTGAACCTTGCGGCGGTATATCATATAGTCTTTCTCCACGGTCTTTTGGGCTCACGTTTTCCAGCCATATCGGAGGATGCCGGCCATTGGAGCAACCATTCGAGATACTCGGACTTTGTAATAGTGCCGGAGGCAAGTTCCTGCTTTCGGGTAAGCCATTCCCGCATGAGGTCATTGACGAGTGGAACATTCATCCATAGTACTGTTGCTGGTGCTGGTGCGATTGAGTCACCCCATGTGGTGCAGGCGTTGCCGCGCAGTTCGATGGTTTTACTTTCTATCGGCGCAATCGAAGCATCAAGCGTGACTTCAGCCAGTTTGAAAGATCTTCTATGTTCAAAATCGTACCACATAATTGTCCGCAGGATGTCTAAGAGATATTTGTCGCTCACGAAAAATGTTTCTTCTTTGACATCCAAAACTTTTGCGATTTCTTTTAGTAGAGATGGCTTGGGAACACGGTATCCTATTTCATATTGTGCGATTCGATTTGCGCCGCCGTCCCCAAGATTGAGAAGGTCACCCAGTTGTTTTTGTGTCAGACCTCTATGAAGTCGTACTAGTTTGATTTTTTGACCTACTTCCATGAAAAAAGCCCTCCAATAAATTTTCTCTATTGTAGCACACCATAACATGAAAGCGCAAGTAAAAAATCGAAAAATGAATTTTTTGTGACTTCTATTGACATTCGCTCGTGAGCGAAGTATCTTATATGTATACTTCGCTTGCAGGCGAAGGCAAAATGCTGATATAAGGATGGTGATCGAATGGATTGTAAAGAAATCAGAGAAATGTACAAGCTCATGTTTGCGGAGTACCCCGACATTGTAACGGTCAAAGATCTGCAAGCCATGCTGGGTATCAGCCGCCATGCAGCTTATGACCTGCTGGGGGAGGGCGAAATCAGCTGCATCCGGCTGGGAAACGCCTACAAAATCCCCAAAATCAATGTGATCAATTATGTTCTGAAAAGTCCGTGCGGTCAGAAGCGCGTGAGCGCGTAGGAGCTGCCTTGATTCTGGTAAGAGCACCTCCCCGTCTTAAATAGATTCGGCACCTTGAAAACTGCATATCCGACAAGCAAGGTACATTCACCACATTGCCGTCAACTTACGAGTACGGCAGCGCAGACAGAGTACGCGCCATGACTGCCACCGGGCACGAGCGATTCAATCTCTGATAAACACCCCGTGGCGGAGTGGAGCGCAATGACAGATGTGGTCGTAAAGATACTTCCGTCCAGTCACAGTTCACACAATGAGGGCGGCAGGCAGAGAACCTGGCTGGGGTAAAAATACCCATGCTGCCGTTGCAGCCGAACGGCAGCCTTGCAAGTCGTCCCCACAGCTGGGGCAAGGTGGGCAAATGCAGCTGTAAATCGAAATGTTATCCCGAAAGTGTACCGAACGGATTCACTTTTTCCAGCCCAGTAAAAGTAGTGAATCAGAACAGTATACTTTCGGAAAATTTATTGGGAGTGAATCAGATTTGATTCACAATTCAGAGGGAAAGGTGTAAAAGTGAATCAGTTCTGATTCACTCGCAGTAACTGCCCAAATCCGCCCGGTGTGGGGCAGATGCCACACGCAGCAACGGATACGAAACAGCCAGAACACCCGCCGTTTGGCGCGTTTGTGGGGCTGTGGGGCGGCGTGAACCATACAACTTACTACTAGAGAATAAAACTTACTACACACAAAATTACGATAATATGAGATAATAGACATATACCAAACAAGAAGGGATGATGCAAATGACTTTTACAAAACTTCCGAAAGCAATCTCCGCAGAAGAACTGCTCTCCACGCCGCTGCCGCCGGTCAAGTGGATCATTCCCGGTCTGCTCCCAGCCGGTCTTGCACTGTTTGCTGGCCCAAGCAAGGCGGGCAAAAGCTGGTTGACCTTGTGGCTGTGTTTGCAGATCGCGCAGGGCAATCCTGTCTGGAATCGAGAAATAGAGCCACGCACCGTGATTTATTTTTCGCTGGAAGATACATTTAACCGTCTGCAAAGCCGTATTTTCCAGCTTATTGACGGCGGAGATGCCCCAGAGCGTTTGATTCTCCAAACGGAATGTCCGAGTATTGGGCAGGGCTTTGGGAAAACAGACGGCGTGGTGGCGCTCCATGCCTACCAGAGTTTCCGCGAGGGAGAGGTTACTCCAGAGCAATGCCATGAGATTGGCGTGGCACTGGCCCGCAAGGTCTGGGGCAAGCGTTTCCAAGTGCTGGTCGCTACCCACATGAATACGGATAACCTGCACAACCACTTCGTTATCAATTCCGTATCGTATGTGGACGGCAAGAAATACGAGCAACGCCGCAGCCAGTATGCCGAGTTCCGGGCAGCATCCGACAAGCTGTGCCGGGAGTACGGCTTGTCGGTGGTGGAGCAGCCCAAGGCAAAGGAACTGGCGCGGTACGCCCGGATGCGCGAAGCCATCGACCAGGCCTGTGAGGATGCCAGCACCGCCGAGGACTTCCACAGGGCGTTGTATCGGCAAGGGTACATTTTCGGCAGTGACCCTAACCGTAGGTACGCAACCATCCGGGCGCGGGATGGCGGACGAGCCGTGCGACTTTATCGACTGGGAGAAGAATACGATTTACCTGCCATAGATGACCGACTGCGCGGAAATTACCTGTTGTATGGACCAAGGCTGTATGAACGGAAACACCCGCCCCGGCAGTATACGCCGAAACGATATCGCCCCAAGGATAGCTGTGCAGGAAAAGGCATCCTCCAAATTTTCTTCGAGGTATTCTTCGGGGAATCTCAGATGCACCGCTTGTATCTGTACTACTGTTATCAGCTGGGTATCCTGCCCAAGAAACAGCAACCGCACATCAACCGCCCGGAACTGGAGCGCATCTGGAAAGATACCGAGAAAATCCTTGCAGAACACGCCTTTGTCCATGACCACAAGTTCCCGTCTTTGCAGGCCATCGTGGATTACGGCAAGGGCTTGTCCCGGCAGATGGAAACCCTTGCCGCGCAGCGGGCGGAAGTCATCAAGCGGATGCGGAGAAAAGATGCCCCGCCGGAACTGGCAGACCTCCGTACAATGCTTACCTGTAAGATTGCGGAACTCCGCAAAGAGGACAAGATTGCAGAGGGAGCCATCAAGCGTATTCAACGCACACGCGAATCCAACCGTATTGACCGGGAAAACAGAATGCCGCAACATCCCGGACCACGCCGCCGCAGACGGGAGCAGGAACGCGAATGATGTCAGTTTGCACCCAATGTGCAGAACGGTTCTTGTGCAATTCTGTGAATAGCTTTCTGGCGGGATTGCTGGTATCGTTGTACCGAACCCAAAACGCAGCAACTTGAGAAAAAGGAGAGATGCCTATGGTAGCAGGACGCTTACAGGAGAAAAACGGATTTTATTACATCGTGCTGAGTTACACGGACTCGGCGGGCAAACGCCGTCAGCCGTGGATCGGCACGGGGCTGCCCGTCAAGGGCAACAAGAAGCGCGCCGAAAAAATGCTGGCAGAAACGCGAAAGGACTTCACGATTCCCAAGGGTCAGGCGTCCGAACTCAGCCCCGATATGGCATTCAGCGACTATATGCGGTACTGGCTGAAAATGATGCGCACAGCCGTAACGGAAACTACCTACTCGTCCTATTGCTTCAATGTGGAAAAGCACATCATTCCCTACTTTGAACCGCTGGGCGTAACGCTGGCAGGGCTGCAGCCGCGCCAGATTCAGAGCTTTTATCTGCACGAAGCGGAAACGCTGAAAAACACCTCTATCCTGCGATTCCACGCCAATCTTCACAAGGCGCTGAAATACGCCGTGCGCATCGACCTGATCACCAGCAACCCGGTGGACAAGGTAGACCGCCCCAAGCCGCAGGCGTTCATGGCAAGCTATTACAGCGCCGAGGAGATGGAAAAACTCTTTGAAGCCGCCCAAGGCCATAAGCTGGAACTGATTATCCAGCTTGCAGCCTTTTACGGACTGCGCCGTGCCGAGGTGATGGGGCTGCGGTGGGAGGCCATCGACTTTGAAGCCAAGACGCTGACCATCCGGCATATCGTGACCAGCACCCGCATTGACGGAAAGAAGATTTTGGTAGAAGCTGACCGAGCCAAAACGAAATCCAGTCTGCGAACCTTGCCGCTGGTAGACCCGATTGCCGAACGCTTAAAAGCCGTCAAAGAGCAGCAGGAATACAACCAAAAAATCTGCGGCAACTGCTATAATCAAGAGTACCTTGGCTATGTATTTGTGGATGCAATGGGAAATCTGATCCAGCCGGATTCCGTGACAACAGGCTTTCCACAGTTGCTGAAAGAGAACGGTCTGCGCAGGATTCGATTCCACGACTTGCGCCACTCCTGTGCCAGCCTATTGCTGAAGGAGGGCGTACCGATGAAGCAGATTCAAGAGTGGCTGGGTCACAGCGATATTTCTACCACGGCCAACATTTACGCGCATCTGGATTCGCAGTCCAAGAACTTGAGTGCCCGGACGATGGCTAACACGCTGACATTGCCGAAAGCGCCGAGCGTAAAAGAATGGTAAGGTAAAACGGCACACCCCGGTATCTGTCTGAAAGAGGACGGATACCGGGGTGATTTTGTTTAGTTTTAGTTTTGGGGTGTAAAATCGAATACGTTAACAAGGCTTACTTTAATACTTTGATTCTAACAATATATACGCGGCTATTCGATTTCTCGTCTTGTCTAGAACCATCATTTTGCTGTGTGGCTGTTCTTTCGGTGTAGCTTGTTATGTAGTCGACTGCTTTCAACCTATCTAGTAGTTGTTTTATGCCGTCCTTCCAAGGCACGGTCACCTGATTTCGTTGAGTTCGATTAGACAGACGATTAAAGGGAACTTTAGGAATTGAAGTACAGACTATCGTACTGAAAGAATGATAGAATGTATATAGGGAATGGAAATAAGATCATCATAACGAATCGTGAAGCATTTCGCGAAATATGTTAAATAAAAGATGACATATTTATTAAAATTTGCTATACTTGCAATAGTATAATTAACTGACGAAGAATTAAATAATAGCTCTGGTAATTGATTATAGGCAGTATGAATCATAAGTATTTATGATGGAGCGAGGAGAAAAGAGATATGAAGGATTTTGAAAATGATTTGATTTATTATCCTAATCCGGACCCGGTCAAGGAACCGAGATTTAT